>ERZ773027.145-NODE-145-length-45910-cov-8.431578_pt1 | contig 45910 bp, 50 predicted proteins | sample MGYA00511032_ERZ773027 | MGnify/ENA primary metagenome ERZ773027 (study PRJEB29015, sample SAMEA2738138) | human oral metagenome | biome: human oral; feature: human-associated habitat; material: saliva | place: China | collected 2190 ... | reverse complement strand
GCTTCACAGCTATCTTGATTGAGAACTACAAGGGTGCCTTCCCAACATGGCTTGCCCCACACCAAGTAACTCTCATTCCCGTTTCTAACGAAAAACACGTAGACTATGCATGGGAAGTGGCTAAGAAACTCCGTGACCGTGGTGTCCGTGCCGACGTAGATGAGCGCAATGAAAAAATGCAGTTCAAGATTCGTGCTTCTCAAACCAGCAAGATTCCTTACCAATTGATCGTTGGGGATAAGGAAATGGAAGACGGAACTGTCAACGTTCGTCGCTACGGCCAAAAAGAAACACAAACTGTCTCAGTTGATGATTTTGTTCAAGCTATCCTTGCTGATATCGCCAACAAATCACGCGTGGCTAAAGAAGATTAAAATAAAAAGGCAAATTCGATTGAGGGTGCTCCTCAATAGGCTTTGCCTTTTCATTTTTTACAATTTTGTTAAACGTAATCCTCTCTCATCTCTGTGTTTTGTCTAATCCCATGAAAAATGATATAATAGAACAAAAGGACAGGGGAGAGAGATGTTAAAGAGAGATTTACTGAGAAATATTATCATTGTGACGGTATTTATTGCCATTCTAGTGGGATTACGCTTGTTTGTCTATACACCTTATCGTATCACCAAGCAAGATGTCAATTCTTTCTTAGCGGAAAATGATTTGGTCTTGGCGGATAAGACAGCCAAGCTTGCTCGTGGGGAATTTGCTCTCTATGAGGTTGATGGAAAAGAGTATGTCGGCCGTGTCATTGCTATGGAAAATGACAAGGTGACCTATATGGATAACTTGCTGTATCTGAACGATCAGGTGCAATCAGAGCAATATATCGAAAAGATGCGAGAGAAATATCTGGCTTCAGCTGCCAGCACGGGCTATTATACCCACGATTTTTCTATTGTTGACTTAAAAGGAGCGACTTCTGATGTTATCCCTAAAAATTCTTTTCTCATTTTAAATGATCGACGAGAAAACACGAAAGATAGCCGTGAGTTTGGTCTGATCAAAAAAGATCAAATTAAGGGCAGTGTAGAATTTCGCGTCTCTCCCTTAAATAAATTTGGTTTTATTGAAACGAAGTAGTAAAAAACTAGGCTGGAAATTCCAACCTAGTTTTCTTTTTGAGATGTTTTCAGAGCTTCTTTGGTTTTCTTAAGCTCATTTTTTAGAGAGAAGTTTTTGGGCATGCTGATGAGAAAGGTTGTAATAGAGCCTAGGAGGACAGAGACCAAAATCAAAATGATTAAGGGAAGTTTAAAGCTGAAAAGGATAAAGCTAACATTGACGCTCTGCATATTTGCTAAGGAAATGCTGGCAACCAATAGGATGGTAATCAATAGCAGGATATAGTGCAATTTTTCTTTCATAACGATCTCCTAATTATTCAAATTCAGCCTTGCTCTTGATATCGCCATATTCTTCTTGAGTTTCTTGGGCTAGGATATCCTCATAAGCTGCTAGTTCAATATCTGAGCCATACTTGTTTTTCAGAGCAGTGGTCACGAGACGGTAGGCCAAGTTCGCATTGCGAGACAAGATGGGACCATGGAAATAGGAGCCGAAGACATTTTTGTAATGAACGCCTTCATTGCCGTCTTCTTGGTTGTTGCCATTTCCATAAACGACCTTGCCCAGAGGTTTTTCATCGTCAGAGAGGAAGGTCCGGCCTTGGTGGTTTTCAAAGCCGTAGTAGGTCTCGTTAAATTCTTCGTTATGAATCTTGATGTCACCAATATAGCGATTCTTGACTTGATTGAGGGTATAATGTCCCATGATACCCAGACCTTCGATTCGACGTCCAGACGCTTCGATATAGTATTGGCCTAAAAGTTGGAAACCTCCGCAGATAGCGAGCACAACGCCGTTGTCATTGATGAAATTTTCCAAAGCATCCTTTTTAGCTGGCAAGTCACGAGCCACGATCGTTTGCTCATAGTCTTGACCTCCGCCAAAGAAGACGATGTCATAGCTATCCTTGTCAAAGTCATCTTCTAGGGAGACAATATTGACCTCAACTCTAGCGCCTAGCTTTTCAGCTACATACTTGAGCATAAGGACATTACCGTTGTCGCCATAGGTATTCATAAGGTCGCCGTAGAGATGAGCAATTTTTAAGTCATAGTGATAGTCCTGGTTTTCAGGAGAAACGAGGGATCTATAAACCATTAGTTCATCTCCTTTCTGATTACTTGTCGTTCTGCCAGCAACTCACGGAATTCCAGCATAGCGGTATAAGTAGCTAGGATATAGGCATGCTTGGTTTCTTGCTGTTCAATGGTCTTGAACACTGCTTCCAAGTCCTTAACTTCGGTAATCTGATCTGCTGGATAGCCCGTCACGCGTAGTCGACGAGCAATCTCTGAGTGGCGCACACCGCCTGCAATGACCTGAGGAATATTCATTTCTAGAATTTTCTCAAAATCTGCATCCCAGATCCAGCTAGTATCAATGCCGTCCGCATAGTTGGCATTAAGCAGGACAGATAGGCTAAAGTCAAAAGGTGCCAGCTCAATCATTTCCAAGGCTTGGGTGGCTCCGACCGGATTTTTGATCAAGACCAAGGTACATTCCTTATCGCCGATTTTGAAAGTTTCCTGACGGCCAAAGACAGCCCGGCTCTTGTCAAAGCCAGCCTTGATGGTAGCCGGCTCAACTCCGAAGAACTGAGCAACTGACACAGCGGCCAAGGCATTGTAGATATTGTAGAGACCACCGATATTGATCTGATAGTCTTGTCCATCAATGGTAAAGGCAGAGCGATTGTGCTCAAGTGCTTTGAGAGCGGTCAGGCTGTAGTCTAGCTTAGGGCGCTTGAAGCCACAGTCTTCGCAGATATAAGCTCCTAGATTTGCATAAGTATTGAGCTCGTACTTGAGGATATGCTCGCACTTAGGACAGAGGATACCCTCGGTATTGTAGTGCGCCAGCTTAGCCTGGCTTTTCTCCGTGTCAAAACCATAGTAGCGGACAGGATTTTTCAGGCTGACCGAGTTAAAGAGTGGACTGTCCCCATTCATCAGCACAGTTGCTTCAGGCACCTTAGCTGCAGCATCCAAGATCATCTGGTAGGTCGTGTAGATCTCACCATAGCGGTCCATTTGGTCACGGAAAATGTTGGTAAAGACGAAGAGGCTAGGCTTGATATAATCACAAATCCGAGACAGGCTGGCTTCATCGATTTCCAGCACAGCGATATTTTTGCCAGATTTGCCTTTTTTAGCTGTCAGGAAGGTTGTCGTAATCCCAGTAATCATATTGGCGCCGCTGGGATTGGTCACCACTTCTCCGAAAGCTTCCTTGAGAATGCCTACTGTCAAAGCTGTAGTCAGAGTTTTTCCGTTGGTTCCGGTAATAACCACAACTTCGTAGTTTTTGGCCAAGTTTTGCAAAATGTTTTTGTCAAATGTGAGGGCAACTTTCCCTGGCAGAGTCGAGCCGCGTCCCATTTTGCTGAGGACAAAGTGGGAGGACTTGCCTGCTAGGAGGCCCAATGCTGTATTTATCTTCATAAGAAATATTTTATCATAAAAAAGTAAAGAAGGTTACAGAAAAATATCCTTAAAAGTGATATAATGGTTGAGAACTGTTTGTTTTTGACTGGGAGGGCCACTATGCAATGAACTTTCAACAATTAACCAATCTCCAATACTGGGCTAATGTATTCAGTAATCCTTGGAATATTTTAATCAACATTATTGATATTGCTCTGGTTACATGGATTTTATATCATTTTACTAAAGCAATTGCCGGAACCAAAATTATGATTCTGGTTCGGGGAGTGCTCTTCTTTATCTTGGCACAGTTTTTAGCGAATATCATTGGTTTGACGACCATTTCATGGTTGATCAATCAGGTTATTACCTACGGGGTCATTGCGGCGGTGGTGATTTTCTCGCCTGAGATTCGGACTGGTCTTGAAAAGCTGGGTAGAGCGACCGAGATTTTTTCAGCCACGCCAGTCAGCAGCGAGGAGAAATTGATTCAAGCCTTTGTTAAGGCAGTAGCTTACATGAGTCCGCGTAAGATCGGTGCCTTGGTGGCTATTCAGGGCGCTCGAACGTTGCAGGAATACATTGCAACGGGAATCCCACTGGATGCGGATATCTCTGGGGAACTGTTGATCAATATTTTCATTCCTAATACGCCGCTGCATGATGGGGCAGTTATTATCAAAGATAATAAGATCGCTGCTTCTTGTGCCTATTTGCCGCTTACAGAGAGCACAGGTATTTCCAAGGAATTTGGGACTCGGCATCGGGCTGCGATTGGCCTTTCAGAAGTTTCAGATGCCTTTACTTTTGTCGTGTCTGAGGAGACAGGCGGTATTTCTACGACACATAATGGAGTCTTCAAGCATGACTTGAGTTTGAGCGAGTTCGAATCACAACTTCGGGAAGTTCTCTTATCAGACAAGCATGAGAAAATAAGCCTAAAGAATCGTATCCTAGGAGGATGGAAGAATGAAACAAAGTAAAAAAATTCTCTATATTATCTCCTCCTTATTTTTTGCTTTAGTTTTGTTTATTTATGCGACGTCTAGTAGTTTTCAAAATAGTATCAGCATTCGCCAAGTGACCTCGGAAACTTACAGCAATACGATTTCTAATGTCCCGATTGATATCAAGTATGATAGTGAACGATACTTCATTAGCGGCTTTACTTCCGAGGCTAGTGTTGTTTTGACGGGTTCTAATAGAGTGGCTTTAAGTAGCGAAATGCAAGAGAGTACACGGAAGTTCCATGTGGTAGCGGATTTATCCAATGCATCAGAAGGAACAGTCGAAGTGCAGCTGAAAGTCGAAAATCTACCTAGCGGCCTGTCTGCTACGGTCAATCCGCAAAAAATTTCAGTCAAGATAGGTAAAAAAGCAAGCAAGAAAGTGCCAGTGAAGTATCTCATCACAGGCAGTCAAGTTGCAGAAGATATCTCTATCACAAATGTGAGCTTGGAGCACGAAGAAGTGACAGTGACAAGCGATGAAGAAACTTTGGAAAAAGTTAATCATGTCGCAGCAGTCTTACCAAGCAACGTCACTATTTCAGGAAATTATAGTGGGGCAGCTTCCTTGCAGGCCATGGATGTCAATGGGAATGTTTTGCCAAGTGTTGTGACACCGTTTGAAACAACGATGAAAGTTACGACCAAAACCACACATTCGAATTCGTCAAGCTCAAAATCGAGCTCAAGTTCGAATTCATCTAGTAAATAAATGCAAGATTTGAAAGGAAAATTTTAAAAATGGGTAAATATTTTGGAACCGATGGTGTTCGTGGAGAAGCCAATGTGGAATTAACGCCGGAATTGGCCTTTAAACTGGGCCGTTTTGGTGGATATGTTCTGAGCCAACACGAAAGTGAAGTTCCTCGAGTGTTTGTTGGCCGTGATACACGTATTTCGGGAGAAATGCTGGAGAGTGCCTTGATTGCAGGTCTGCTTTCTGTGGGGATTCACGTCTACAAACTTGGTGTGATTGCTACTCCAGGTGTTGCATACTTAGTTAAATCCGAAAAAGCTAGCGCGGGTGTCATGATTTCGGCTAGCCATAACCCAGCTCTTGATAACGGCATCAAATTCTTTGGTGGCGATGGTTATAAACTGGATGATGAGCGCGAGCTTGAAATCGAAGCTTTGCTGGACGCAGCAGAAGATACCCTTCCTCGCCCAAGTGCAGAGGGCTTAGGAAAAGTCATGGATTATCCAGAAGGCCTGCGTAAGTACCAACAATATCTTGTTTCAACAGGTTTAGATCTTGAAGGAATGCACGTTGCCCTCGATACGGCAAATGGCGCTGCTTCAACTAGCGCCCGTCAAATTTTTGCTGATTTGGGTGCCCAGCTGACTGTTATCGGAGAAAATCCAGATGGTCTCAACATTAACTTAAATGTAGGCTCCACTCATCCAGAAGGCTTACAGGAAACAGTCCGTGAATCAGGTGCTGCGATTGGACTTGCTTTTGATGGCGATAGTGACCGCTTGATTGCCGTTGATGAAAATGGCGATATTGTAGATGGTGACAAGATTATGTACATCATCGGCAAGTATCTTTCTGAAAAAGGCCAATTGGCTCAAAATACAATTGTGACCACCGTTATGTCCAACCTTGGTTTCCACAAAGCCTTGGAGCGCGAAGGCATCAATAAAGTAGTGACTGCCGTTGGTGACCGCTATGTGGTAGAAGAAATGCGCAAGAACGGTTATAATCTAGGCGGCGAGCAATCTGGACATGTTATTATCATGGATTATAATACCACTGGTGATGGTCAATTGTCAGCGGTGCAATTAACCAAAGTGATGAAAGAAACTGGTAAGAGTTTGTCTGAACTTGCATCAGAAGTGACCATTTACCCACAAAAATTGGTTAATATTCGTGTCGAAAATGCCATGAAAGATAAGTCAATGGAAGTTCCTGCTATCAGAGACATTATTGAAAAAATGGAAACTGAAATGGCAGGAAACGGCCGTATCCTTGTCCGCCCAAGTGGGACAGAACCGCTTCTGCGTGTCATGGCTGAAGCGCCAACTCACGAAGAAGTGGACTATTATGTGGACACGATTGCGGATGTCGTCCGTGCTGAAATTGGTATCGAATAAAAGTCAAAAGATTGGAGAAGCCTCCTATTTGGAGTGAGTTCTTCAATCTTTTTAAATTATTTCCATAAATATCCTTTAGGATTCTTTGGCTAATGGAGTAAAACCTCTCTTTTTCTTTTTCATCTCGTAAATATTTGAAAAAGTATGCTAATCGTGTTAAAATATAGGGAGTAATCTAGGAATTGAGGTAATAAAGTGGCTTTTGGAGATAACGGACAACGTAAAAAAACTGGATTTGAAAAATTGACAATGCTGGTCGTGGTAATCATGTTACTTGTAACGATTGGTGCAATTTTTGCACAAGCTATCGGCGTAATCTTCTAATCCTAAACGCTGCAAGGCGTTTTTTTAGAGTAAAAAAGAAGCGAGAATTTATATGAGTATGTTTTTAGATACAGCCAAGATTCAGGTCAAGGCTGGCAAGGGCGGCGATGGCATGGTAGCCTTTCGCCGAGAAAAATATGTACCCAATGGCGGACCTTGGGGCGGCGATGGCGGTCGTGGCGGCGATGTGGTTTTTGTCGTGGATGAAGGACTGCGTACCTTGATGGATTTCCGTTACAATCGTCATTTCAAGGCTCAATCAGGTGAGAAAGGGATGACCAAGGGAATGCATGGTCGAGGAGCGGAGGATTTGCTTGTTCGTGTACCGCAGGGGACGACTGTGCGTGATGCTGAGACTGGCAAGGTCATTACGGATTTGATCGAGCACGGTCAACGTTTCGTCGTAGCGCATGGCGGTCGTGGTGGTCGTGGCAATATTCGCTTTGCCACACCTAAAAATCCTGCTCCGGAAATTTCTGAAAATGGGGAACCCGGTCAGGAAAGAGAATTACTGCTGGAGCTAAAAGTGCTGGCCGATGTTGGTCTGGTTGGTTTTCCTTCAGTTGGTAAGTCAACCCTTCTGAGTGTGATTACATCAGCCAAGCCGAAAATCGGAGCTTATCACTTTACCACGATTGTTCCTAATCTGGGCATGGTTCGGACTCAGTCTGGGGAATCTTTTGCTGTAGCCGATCTGCCAGGATTGATCGAGGGAGCCAGTCAGGGAGTAGGTCTAGGTACCCAGTTTCTTCGACATATTGAGCGGACACGGGTCATTTTGCACGTTATTGATATGTCTGCCAGTGAGGGACGCGATCCATATGAAGATTACCTTGCGATTAATAAGGAGTTGGAATCCTATAATTTGCGCTTGATGGAACGGCCGCAGATTATTGTAGCCAACAAGATGGATATGCCTGATAGCGCAGAAAATTTGAAAGAATTCAAGAAAAAACTGGCTGCCAATTATGACGAATTTGAAGAGTTGCCACAGATTTTCCCTATTTCTAGCCTGACCAAGCAGGGGCTTGCGACGCTCTTAGATGCGACAGCTGAGCTACTGGATAAGACAGCTGAGTTTCTACTTTATGAAGAATCCGATATGGAAGACGAGGCTTATTATGGCTTTGATGAAGAAGCACCAGCCTTCGAAATCTCTCGTGATGATGATGCTACATGGGTGCTTTCAGGTGATAAACTAGAAAAACTCTTTACAATGACCAACTTTGACCGCGATGAGTCCATCATGAAATTCTCTCGTCAGTTGCGCGGTATGGGCGTTGACGAAGCACTTCGTGCGCGTGGTGCCAAAGACGGAGATTTGGTGCGCATCGGTAAGTTTGAGTTTGAATTTGTTGACTAAGGAGATATGTAATGGGTGATAAACCAATATCTTTTCGAGACGAAAATGGCAACTTTGTCTCAGCAGCAGATGTTTGGAATGCAAAAAAGCTGGAAGAACTCTTTAACCGGCTAAATCCGAATCGCAAACTTCGCCTTGAGCGAGAAAAATTGAAAGAAGATCAATAATTAAAACTAATCCTTTGAAATGAAGGAATGAGTGACAGTAGTCATGCTGCCTCATTCCATATTTCGAAGGATTTTTTATTGGAAAAAACAAAAAAAGCCAAATCCGATTTCTCGGAAATGGCTTTGTATCAACATTTGTTTTAATGTCAATACGGTTCTTATTTGAGACCGTATTTTTTGTTGAAACGATCCACACGTCCATCTGCTTGAGTGAACTTTTGACGTCCAGTGTAGAATGGGTGTGAGTCTGATGAAATTTCGACACGGATCAATGGGTAAGTTTCACCTTCGAATTCAACAGTTTCGTTTGAACGTTTAGTTGAACCGCTAAGGAACTTGTAGCCAGTAGTAGTGTCCATAAATACAACTTGACGGTATTCTGGGTGAATGTCTTTTCTCATTTTAAAAATTCCTTTCTGCCATGGACTCTTTGCGAGCCATAGATTAGTTACTTTGATAGTTTATCAAATTCTAAATGATTTGACAAGTCTTTTGGATGATTTTCTTACTTTTTTGCTCTTTCTTTTAATTTTTGATAAATCAAGTCAACCTCATCTTTGGAATAAGCATTAGCACCGCTGGCAAGTGGATGGCCGCCGCCGTTGTGTTGCTTGGCAATTTCATTGATTGGAGTAAACTTACTGCGCATCCGCACACGATAATGGCCGTCAGGCTGTTCGACAAAGATGGCCCACATCTGGACATCTTCGATCCGTCCGGGTGCAGCTACAATAGCTGAAGTATCAGCATCTGTCAGCTGATTTTCTTTCAATAATTGCTGAGATAGGATAACGCGCGCAGCACCATTCTCATCAATTTCTAGATTATCGTAAACGTAACCTTGCAGTTTGGCCACTTGATGCGTGATGGAGTCCATTTTTCGAGAAAGCTCTGAAAAATTAAAAGCGTATTGGCGAAGTTTGCCAGCTACCTCAAATGTGCGTGCAGTAGTTGTTGGATAGAGGAAGCGCCCTGTATCCCCAACAATGCCAGCATAAAGAAGTTTAGCGATATAGTCATTTACTTCTAAGTGATTTTCGAAAGCAAAAAGAGCGATAATTTCGCTTGTGCTACTAGCATCTGTATCAACCAGCAGCAAATCTCCGTAGGCATCATCGTTGGGATGATGGTCGATTTTAATCAAAAAGTCGCCTGTACTGTAGCGCTGATCATCAATGCGGGGAGTATTGGCTGTATCGCATACGATTACTAAGGCCTGCTCATAGTCAGCATCTGTGACCTCATCCATCTTTGCTAGCCAAGTAAGACTAGGCTCGTCGTAACCTGTTACTTTGATAGATTTTTCAGGAAAGTTGAGCTGGAGAAGTTTTTGTAAGCCGACTTGACTGCCAATTGCATCTGGGTCGGGGCGCATATGGCGGTGGATGATAATTTTATCGTATTCCTTAATTTTTTTCAGAATTTTACTATAGATACTCATTGTAAACCTCTTAAACTTTCTCTAGTTATTGTAGCACAAGAATTTTTATTTTTAAAATAAAAAAGATGTGTTATAATGAATGAAGATTATAATTTGGAGGGAACTATGACCTTAGCGAAAATTGTATTTGCCAGTATGACTGGAAACACCGAGGAAATTGCCGATATTGTGGCGGATAAGCTAAGAGAACTAGATGTAGAAGTTGAAGTGGACGAGTGTACCACTGTCGATGCAGAAGATTTCTTGGAAGCGGATATTACGATTGTAGCGACCTATACCTACGGTGACGGTGAGCTACCTGATGAAATGATGGACTTCTACGAAGACTTATCTGGATTGGACTTGTCTGGCAAGGTCTATGGGGTAGTCGGTTCAGGCGATACTTTTTATGATGAATTCTGCAAGGCTGTTGATGACTTTGATGCTGTTTTTGCGGCTACAGGAGCAGTGAAAGGTTCAGAATGTGTCAAAGTAGATCTTTCTGCAGAAGAAGATGACATTGAGCGCTTGGAAGCATTTGCGGAAGAATTGGTAAGTAAAGTTTAAAATGACAATATGGGAAGCGGCTGTGGCCGTTTTTCTTTTGTTAAAGTATTATTTTCTGACAATTCTCATGATTAGGAGTATAATATAGGTAAGCGTTATCCCTTAGATAAAGGAGGAATTTCTATGAAAGAACGCGACTATGCCTTTGGCTTCCATGATAATGTCAAGCCACTCTTTTCAACTGGTAAAGGTTTGACCGAAGAAGTAGTTCGAGAAATCTCAGAAATCAAGAATGAGTCCCAGTGGATGCTGGACTATCGCCTCCGCTCTTTGGAACTTTTTCATAAGCTACCCATGCCCGACTTTGGACCAGATTTATCAGGTATTCGCTTTGATGATATTATCTACTATCAGAAACTAAGCGGAGATCGGGCTCGCAGTTGGGATGAAGTTCCAGAGGAGATTAAGAAAACCTTTGACCGCTTGGGAATTCCAGAAGCTGAGAAGCAGTTTCTGTCTGGAGCTGTGGCCCAGTACGAATCGGAAGTGGTTTACCACAATATGAAGGAAGAATTTGCCAAGTTGGGGATTATCTTTACTGATACGGATACGGCTGTTCAGGAATATCCGGACTTGGTCAAGCAGTATTTTGGTACTGTGATTTCAAATGCTGAGCATAAATTTTCTGCGCTTAATAGTGCGGTTTGGTCTGGCGGAACCTTTATCTATGTGCCCAAGAACGTCCAGTGCCAAGTTCCTGTTCAGACCTATTTTCGAATCAATGGTGAAAATGCCGGCCAGTTTGAGCGCTCCTTGATGATTATTGAGGAGGGCGGTTCTATCCAGTATATCGAGGGGTGTACAGCACCGACCTATACAAGCAATAGTCTTCATGCTGCAAATGTCGAAATCATTGTCAAAAAGGATGCCTTTTTCCGCTATACAACCATTCAAAACTGGTCGGACAATGTCTATAATCTTGTAACGGAGCGGGGGATTGTTGAGGAGGGTGGCACCTTAGAGTGGATTGATGGGAACTTAGGCAGTAAGGTCAATATGAAATATCCTTGTAGCATTCTTAATGGCCGCAACGCAAGAACTTCTGTTCTCTCTATGTCCTTTGCCAACTATGGCCAGCACTTGGATGCGGGCTGCAAGGTCTTTCATAATGCTCCTAAGACATCCAGTACCTTGATTTCTAAATCAGTGGCCAAGGATGGTGGAAAGACAGACTATCGTGGTCAGGTTCGCTTTGGGAAGAATAGCGCTGGCTCCAAATCTCATATCGAGTGCGATACCATTCTGATGGATGGTGAATCCAGTTCTGACACCATTCCTTTTAATGAAATCCATAATTCCAATGTCGCGCTAGAGCATGAAGCCAAGGTTTCCAAAGTGTCTGAAGATCAGCTCTACTATCTCATGAGTCGAGGCATCAGCGAAGAAGAAGCCACAGCTATGATTATCAACGGATTTATGGAACCCATTACTAAGGAACTTCCAATGGAATACGCCGTCGAACTCAACCAACTCATTAATATGAGTATGGAAGGCTCAGTTGGTTAAAAAGGTCCATTGGACCTTTTTTATTTAGGATAAAACTAGAAGATTTTACTATTTTTTGATATGATAGATAAAATATAAGGAGGAATGAGATGACGTTAGAAGAAATCAGACAGGAAATTGACCAAATAGATGACGCACTCGTTGTCTTACTAGAGAAGCGTATGAATCTGGTCGGCCAAGTTGTGGCTTTTAAAAAATCGAATGGGAAGGCCGTCGCAGATCCTAAGCGAGAAGAAAGGATCTTTGCTAGAGTTGCGAGCAAGATTGAAAATAAGGACTATCAAGAAACGATTCTTGCGACCTTTGCGGACATCCTAAAGCATTCACGCGCTTTTCAGGAGAAGCAAATTAGATGAGTGAAGTAAAAAATTCTTTGGCAATCTTTTTGGGAGCGATGCTAGGCGGTTTACTTCGTTATCAATGCTCATCCTTTTTCACATTTACGGGATATTTTCCGCTAGCGACACTTTTGGTTAACTATTTGGGAACTTTCTTGTTAGTCTATTTGGTTAAAGGCTATCTCAGTCGTAAGCAAGTTTCCAAGCGTTTGTTATTGGCTTTGTCGACGGGATTTTGTGGCGGCTTAACGACTTTTTCTAGTCTTCTATTAGATTCGCTCAAATTGTTGGATTTGGGTCGTTATCCAGAATTGCTCCTATATCTTGTTTTGAGTATCGTCGGCAGCCTTTGCATTGCTTTATGGGCTGGAAGGAAGGTGACCGCATGATTTGGTTTTTGCTCATTGCTTGCGGTCTAGGAGCTCTTGTCCGTTACCTTTTTTCTAAGGTCAATAGCAGGGCTGCTCTGCCAGTAGGCACCTTGATGGCTAATATATTAGGAGCCTTTTTGATTGGATATTTTTATAATCATATCCAAGATAAGCAACTGTATAGCATTTTGGCAACAGGTTTCTGTGGCGGTTTAACAACTCTTTCCACTTTTAATGCGGAATTAACAGAGCTATTTTCAGAGAAGAAAAAGTTTAGCCTCTATCTGATGCTGACCTATTTTTTAGGCTTTTTAGCCATTCTTTTAGGAATTTTTATCTAAAAATCTTTACTTTTGCTAGAATTTTGATATAATATACTTTGTGCATAAATGGATGCACTAAAAAAACGGCTAATCCGCTGTTGTCTAGAACTACAAGATTAGTAAGATAGGAGAAAAAATGAATCCATTAATCCAAAGCTTGACTGAAGGTCAACTTCGCTCAGATATCCCTGCATTCCGTCCTGGTGACACTGTCCGCGTTCACGCGAAAGTTGTCGAAGGAACTCGCGAACGTATCCAGATCTTTGAAGGTGTCGTTATTGCTCGTAAAGGTGCTGGTATCTCAGAAAACTACACAGTTCGTAAGATCTCTAACGGTGTAGGTGTTGAACGTACTTTCCCAATCCACACTCCACGTGTTGACAAGATTGAAGTCGTTCGTTACGGTAAAGTTCGTCGTGCTAAATTGTACTACCTTCGTGCATTGCAAGGTAAGGCAGCGCGTATCAAAGAAATCCGTCGTTAATATCAGAAATGACTCTGTCACTTGGCAGAGTTTTTCTCTAGTCCCCTTAGTTCAATGGATATAACAACTCCCTCCTAAGGAGTAGTTGCTGGTTCGATTCCGGCAGGGGACATTAAACAATACTTAAAACCCTTGATTAACAAGGGTTTTTGTTATATTTGCCCCAAATCTGCCCCAAAAGTTTCGAAAATATTTCTTATTCGATTATGATTTTTTTCTTCTTGTTGCTCTAGTTGATGGGCATAGACTTCTAGTGTAATTGTTAGATTTTCATGGCCCAAAACTTTGGAAATGGAAATAAGGTATACTTCCTTAGAAATGAGGTAGGAAGCGTATGTGTGTCTGAGAGATGTGCATGAACATTTCTGCCTACAATATTTCTCAGAGTCTTATTGACTCAGTTATTAGATATTTTTGAGAAAATGCGATTTTCATCATTTTTTTCCCAGTAGTTTCTTTTGTATTTTTCTAGCAGGACTAGTGTGTGTTGATCAAGTGGGATTTTTCGGATGTTGCTTTTGGTTTTAGTGGGTTTGAAGCCAGTATTAGTATGATAATCCCATGTCTTATTGATAGATATGGTCTTTACTTGCTTGTCTATATCGTCCCAAGTAAAGCCAAGGCACTCCCAAAATCGAACTCCAGTCACAGAAATTATATAAAGGATAAAATAGGACTTGTATTCTAACTTCTGGCTAGTAATTTCAAGTAATTTTAATATTTGAATTGGATCCTTGTTCTCCACATTATCAAGAATTTTTAGGTTTGCGTTGATCTTGTTTATCTTTGTCCAAATCTAAAATATCTTGTAGTAATTGCTCGTTATCATGACGCTCAATATACCATTTTTGCATAAGTAATTCTATAAACTTCAGCAACTTGTGAGCCTCATTCGGTTCGATATCCACTATAAGATTTATATCTTTTTCTGGATGGGCGCCAATGTTTCCAAGTTTTCGTAGAGCATCGAGTACATTTTTAGTGCTTGGGTCAACAGACTCTTTTAAAGCATCTATCTCATCTACTAACCTTGCTTTAGAAATTCCCCAAAAATCTCTAATCATTCCTTGTAGACAACGTCTAGAGAGGGTAGCAGAAGCTTTAGGGCTGAGATTTAAGATAGCGTGAGCTTCTTGATAATCACTCCTGATAGCCTGAGGAATGTAGTCTGGGTAGACTTTAGCAAGTGAAATTGGATTGAAGTGCATAATGCGATTTGGAAATTGACTACCAACGCCCACGATATCAATCGAAACTTTATGACAGTTTGGACAGTTTAGGCTTTGAATTAACACTTCATCTTTTCTTGATTCTGAAGTATTCTGGTGGGGGAAAGCATCTAAGAAATAGTGTCTCTTTTCTCGATAGGTATTGTTATGATACGGAACAGGGGAACCGCAGAACAAGCAGAATAGTTTACTAGAATCCATAAGATTTCTCCAATCATTTTATTTTGATTATACCACATTTGAAAGGGGGTGAGGGGGGAACTTGAATAATAAAAAGCCTTGACCTACTTTACACTAGATCAAGACCTGCACACTTTGATAAGATTTCACAGTCGGTGTAAAGCGACTGGTTGAAACTTCGCTGGTCATGCGTCCAGCACTGCAATCAACGTGGTTTGGCTAGTCTTTGAATGCCGCCCGATAGTTGTCTGTCAGTCCCGCTATAAGCAGAGCTGCAGTCCCTCTTATAGTCAGCGGCAGGCTCCGCGCAGTCTCACTCGCAGTAAAAACGTGTTGGTTACCTAGCCAAACTGAATCACTGAACCACAGTCCCCCTTCAAAAATTTTGCCAATTTGCATCAGCTCCTTTCTTATTAAGGATAATATAACCATATAATATTTTTAGAGAGGTTATATCGGTCCCAAGACTGATTTTTGGAGACGATCATGGAAGATAAAATCATCGAACTTGCTGATTACTTCATTAGTGAGAACACAACATACAGAGAAGCTAAAATAGCGTGTGAGAAGCTATTGAGACAAGTCAGCCATGAGATAGAACTCAGGGTGCTAGAAAGTAAATCGAGAGTATGAAATGAGATCAAGAAAATATCCGTACAAAACAATAAGACCCCTTCCATCAACGAAAAGGGTCAAGGGTGTCATTAAACAATTACAAATCATCAAGTCGAGTTATCAGAATCCTAGTGAATGCATGAAGCCAAGAGTGAAAGCCTTAGCTGAACTCACTAGTGAAGATATTAGAGATTCCGATTTGGAATTTGCTCCATCAAAGCTTGTATCTCAACTTTGTGATTTACAATCATCTTTCTAAGATATTGATTAACGATTCTTAAAAAGAGAGTCGGATTTTAGTTTTGTTTGATTTCGATTTTCTTACTATAACTTTTTTGTAATTTCTAGTTGTATTTTTTAAAAATTCTGCTATAATGGTATAATATTTATTTAGGAGGAAGAGAATGAGCTATATTTTGGAGATTTTACCTAGTCTTCTAAGTGGAGCAGCAACTACCTTGCAAGTGTTTGCTTTGGTCTTGGTTTTTTTCGATTCCTTTGGGAATTATGCTGGCTTTTTCGATGCAAATTCGCTTGAAGCCCCTGCAATGGCTGCTTCATATTTACATTTGGATTATGCGTGGGACGCCGCTTTTATTGCAGTTAATCTTTATTTACTATGTTTTGCCAAGTATCGGAATTCGACTGGATCGGATTCCGGCAGTGATTATTGCCTTTACACTAAACTATGCCGCTTATTTTGCGGAGATCTTCCGCGGCGGCATTTCTTCCATTCCGACTGGACAGTATGAAGCTGCGAAGGTTTTGAAGTTTACTCCAGTTCAGACGATTCATCTAATTATTTTGCCGCAAGTCGTAAAAATTGTGCTACCAAGCGTATTTAATGAAGTCATGACTTTGGTGAAAGATACCTCTTTGGTGTATGCTTTAGGCATTTCAGACTTGATTTTGGCCAGTCGTACAGCGGCCAACCGAGATGCAAGTCTAGCACCGATGTTTGTTGCAGGCTTGATTTATTTACTCTTAATCGGTCTGGCTACGCTGGTTGCAAAACAGGTCGAAAAGAAATTTAGTTATTATAAGTAGGTGCTATTATGTTAGAATTACGAAATATTAGTAAAAAATTTGGTGATAAGCAGATTCTAAAGGATTTTAATTTAATCGTGCCTGAAAAGCAAGTATTGGCCATTGTTGGACCTTCAGGCGGAGGGAAGACGACCCTTCTGCGTATGCTGGCAGGTTTGGAGACAATTGATTCGGGACAAGTAATTTATAATGGAGAGATTTTGGATGTCGCAGAGCTTGAAAAGCGTAATCTTCTAGGCTTTGTCTTTCAAGATTTTCAGCTCTTTCCTCATTTGTCTGTCTTGGAAAATTTGACTCTATCACCTATACATACAATGAATGTTTCCAAAGAAGAAGCTGAAGAGAAGGCGCAGGGCTTATTGGCTCGTTTAGGCTTGTCCGAGCATGCCAAGGCCTACCCTTATTCGCTGTCAGGTGGGCAAAAACAGCGGGTCGCTTTGGCTCGTGCTATGATGATCAACCCAAAGATTATCGGATATGATGAGCCAACTTCTGCCTTGGATCCTGCCTTACGCTTGGAAGTAGAAAAACTCATCCTTCAAAATCGTGAAATGGGGATGACGCAGATTGTGGTCACACATGATTTGCAGTTTGCGGAAAACATTGCGGATTCTATTCTCAAAGTCATACCAAAATAAGGGAGGTCCGAATGAAAGTAAAGAATATTCTTTTGGCCTGTTTGACCTTGATCCTAACTTTTCTGCTCGGTGCTTGTAGTTCCAATGTCAGTGATCCCAGTTTGGATAACTGGAGTAAGTATGAGGAGAAAAAACAGATTATAATTGGCTTTGATAATACCTTTGTCCCTATGGGATTTGAGCAAAAAGATGGCACTTATGCAGGGTTTGATATTGATCTGGCCAATGCTGTTTTTAAGGAATACGGGATTAAGGTGAAATGGCAGCCAATTGATTGGGATATGAAAGAAACAGAGTTGAGCAACGGTACGATTGACCTTATCTGGAATGGCTATTCCGCGACGGATGAGAGAATGGAAAAGGTACAATTTACCATTCCTTACATGAAAAATGAGCAGGTTTTGGTCAGCAAAAAGTCCTCTCATATCTCACAAGCCAGTGATATGGCAGGAAAAGTATTGGGTGCCCAAACGGGATCTTCTGGCTATGTAGCATTTGAAAGCAATCCTGAAATATTGAAAACCTTTGTCAAAAATCATAGGGCGACTCAGTACCAGAGCTTCAACGAGGCTTTAATTGACTTGCAAAACGACCGGATTGATGGTCTCTTGATTGACCGTGTTTATGCCAATTATTATCTGACAGAAGAAGGAATTTTAGATCAATATTCAGTTTTTTCAGTTGGATTTGAGAGCGAGGACTTTGCGGTCGGGGCTAGAAAGGCGGACCGTACTTTAGTTGAAAAAGTAAATGCTGCCTTTGGAAAATTATATCAAGAGGGAAAATTCCAGAAAATCGCTGAAAAGTGGTTTGGAGAGGATATTGCGACAGACCAAGTAAAAGCATATAAAAACAACTAGCAGAAAGCTAGTTGTTTTTTCGTGTTTCTTGGTGAAAGATATTTTGCCAGACTTCGTGGCGGCGCCAGAGGCTGGTATGGATGACATCTTCGATTTGATAGCGAATCAGCTTGGTCTTTTGGCTGACGGATGTAATTTCTAAATTTTTGATGGGAGAAGTTTGGGCTCTCTCTAGTTGAAATTCCTCTTTGTTTAGCTGGCGACCGTCTTGGGAAATGTAGACAAAATCAGAGGAAAGAAGTGCATCCAATTGACTGCCTTGGTCGACTAATTGCTCACGCATCAGGAGTTTTTGATAGACATTATCCAGAATCTCATCTTCAGGAATAGGGGCTGGCTCAATATGAATATCAATGTCGAAGACGCCGAAGCGTTCTTTGAGCATATCCTCTACCTGGTCAGCGATTTCGTGGCTTTCAAAGACAGAGAGGTCAGGATTCATTTCCAGTATAATATCCAGATAGATATTGCTACCATAGGTCCGGCCACGCTGGGATTTGACGCGTGTGATTTTGGGAATTTCCAGGATAGCGCGCTTGTAATCGTCTAAAAGGTCCTGATCAAAGCCGTCTGACAGACTGAAGGAGGACTCCATGAAAATATCATAGGCCGTTTTCAGAATGAAAAACGTAATAACGATGGCTGCTAGCCTATCAACGATGGGAAACTTCAGGGAGCTGGCAATAATAGCAACCGATGTGCCCAGAGAAGTGATGGCGTCCGACAGATTGTCTTTAGCAGCCGCATCTAGAGCTTTGGATTTCACTCTTTTGGCTAGATTTTTATTGTAAAGATAAACGCCAAACATGATGATGGCTGATACAATCCCGACGATGGCTCCCACAGGATCAATCAAGGTTTCTTCTTTGTTGATGATTTTTTGAGCCGTATCAATGAGGACATTGAAGCCGACAAAAAACATGATAAAAGAAGTGATCAGGCTGGCCAGATCTTCAATCTTCCAATGGCCAAAGCGGTGGTCCTTATCTGCTGGTTTTCGTGCCATACGAAGGCCGATTAAAACTGCTAGATTGGCAACGATATCGGAGACGTTGTTGAAACCATCCGCCGTCAAACTGGAGGATGTCAGTGCCGCACCTGCAATGATTTTTGTAACGGATAGGCCAATGTAGGTGGCAATTGCTAGGAGGGCGCCTCGTTCGGCAAGTTTGAGATTGTCACTTGGATGATTGTGCATGGCTACTCCTTTCTAGACTACTATTATAGCTTTTTCACACTTGAATTTCAATTGAGGACAGTTGCCTTTTCGATAACAAATTCACTCGAATTTTGATATAATGGAAGCATTGATTTTCAATTTGATTTTACATTGAAAGGATAGAAGATGAATCCCTTATTAAACGGTATGAATGACCGTCAGGCCGAAGCGGTCCAGACGACAGAAGGTCCCTTGTTGATTATGGCGGGGGCTGGTTCAGGAAAGACTCGTGTCTTGACCCACCGCATTGCCTATTTGATTGATGAGAAGATGGTTAATCCTTGGAATATTCTAGCCATTACCTTTACCAATAAGGCGGCGCGGGAGATGAAGGAACGGGCAGCAGCACTCAATCCGGCCACCCAAGATTGCTTAATCGCCACCTTCCACTCCATGTGTGTGCGTATCCTGCGGCGAGAAGCTGACCATATTGGCTACAATCGCAACTTCACCATTGTTGATCCGGGTGAGCAGCGAACCCTGATGAAACGGATTCTCAAAAGCCTCAATTTAGATCCTAAAAAGTGGAACGAGCGCGCCATTCTGGGTACTATTTCCAATGCCAAGAACGACCTGATTGACGAGGTGGCCTATGCAAATATGGCTGGTGATATGTACACAGAGATTGTGGCCAAGTGCTACACGGCTTATCAAAAGGAATTGCGCCAGTCTGAGGCCATGGACTTTGACGATTTGATTATGCTGACCCTGCGGCTTTTTGACAAAAATCCTGACGTCCTGACCTACTACCAGCAACGTTACCAGTACATCCATGTAGACGAGTATCAGGATACCAACCATGCCCAGTACCAGCTGGTTAAGCTCCTGGCTTCTCGCTTTAAGAATATCTGCGTAGTCGGGGATGCAGACCAGTCTATCTATGGCTGGCGGGGAGCCGATATGCAGAATATCCTGGATTTTGAAAAGGATTATCCAGAAGCTAAGGTGGTCCTGCTTGAGGAAAATTATCGCTCTACTAAGACCATCCTTCAGGCGGCTAATGAAGTCATCCGAAACAATCGCAACCGCCGTCCGAAAAATCTCTGGACTCAAAACGAAGACGGTGAGGAAATTGTCTACTATCGGGCTAATGACGAGCAGGACGAGGCTCTCTTTGTCGCCCGAACTATTGATCAGCTGAGCCGAGAAGGCTACAGTCATAAGGATTTTGCGGTTCTTTACCGGACCAATGCCCAGTCACGGACGGTGGAGGAAGCCCTGCTTAAGGCTAATATTCCCTATACCATGGTTGGGGGCACTAAGTTCTATAGCCGTAAAGAAATCCGTGATGTTATTTCTTACCTCAATCTCATTGCTAATCCTAGCGACAATATTAGCTATGAGCGCGTGGTCAATGAGCCCAAACGTGGTGTTGGTCCGGGAACGGTGGAGAAAATTCGGGATTTTGCGTCCAGTCAGGAAATCTCTTTGCTAGATGCTTCGGCCAATATTATGCTTTCACCAGTCAAGGGCAAGGCAGCTCAGGCAGTTTATGAGTTTGCCAATCTGATACTCGACTTGCGGGATCGTTTGGATGACTATAGCGTGACTGAACTAGTCGAGCTTGTTCTGAAAAAAACAGGTTACTCAGCAGCTTTGGCAGCTCAGGCAACCCTAGAAAGCCAAGCACGGATTGAAAATATTGAAGAATTCCTATCTGTAACCAGGAACTTTGACGAAAATCCAGATAATCCTGCTGATGAGACTGGTCTGGATAAGCTCAGCCGTTTTCTCAATGACTTAGCTTTGATCGCGGACACAGACGACGGAGATACGGAAAGTTCTGAAGTGACTTTGATGACCCTACACGCAGCCAAGGGACTAGAGTTTCCAGTTGTCTTTCTAGTCGGTATGGAGGAAAATGTCTTTCCTCTAAGTCGGGCTTCTGAAGATGAGGATGAGCTGGAAGAGGAGCGGCGTTTGGCCTATGTCGGTATTACTCGAGCAGAGAAGATTCTTTATCTGACCAATGCCAATTCTCGTCTGCTTTATGGTCGGACTAACTACAATCAACCTACTCGCTTCTTGAGAGAAATCAGTTCAGACTTGTTAGATTATCAGGGACTGGCTCGACCGGCAAACAGCTCCTTTAAGGTTAGTTATACCAACAGCGATACTAGCAAATTCGGTCAGGGCATGAGTCTGGCTCAAACCTTGCAGGAGAGGAAGCGTCAGGCGGCACCTAGTTCGATTTCTACAAACAGCCTGCCTTTTGGAAAGAGCAGTCAGAGCCAGCCATCTAAGCCAGAAGTTGCTTGGGCTATTGGGGATATTGCCCACCATAAGAAATGGGGCGATGGGACAGTTTTGGCAGTCTCAGGCAGCGGAAATAGTCAAGAACTTAAGATCAATTTCCCAGAAGTCGGTCTGAAGAAAGTGCTGGCTAGCATAGCACCGATTGAGAAAAAATCATGATGAGGCGGTCAATTGAAGCCTGGATCTACCATCCAGAGGAACGAGAAATCTTGCTCTTGAAAGTTGAGGATGAGACAGTTTCCTTTTGGCAGCCCATTACTGGTGGGATTGAGAGTGGTGAGAGTCCAGAAGAAGCCTGTCTTCGTGAAATAAAGGAAGAGACCGGTTTGCTGTTAGATTGTTCAAATCTGACAGGTCTTGGAAATTTCACAGTAAAGATTGATGAACATCTGACCATCCACAAAAATCTCTTTCTAGTTCTGACAGAACAGAAGGAAATCCAGATTTCTGATGAGCATGTGGGAGCTCAGTGGATAGCTTTAGAAGAAGTTTCGTCGCAGCTGTACTGGCCCAGCAATCAGGCGACTTTTGAGATTATAAAGAGAAGCTATAAGATATAGCTTCTCTTTATTTCTTTTGATAAGGAAATTCTATTAGTCAAGCGGGGCGTTTAGTGGTAGACTTATCACATAACTATAGTGAGGTGACCTTATGACACGTGAATTCAAATTTGAAACTCTGCAGCTTCATGCCGGACAGACAGTTGACCCGACAACTAAGTCGCGGGCTCTGCCTATTTACCAGACAACTTCCTATGTGTTTGACGATACTCAGGAGGGAGAAGATCTTTTTGCCCTACGCAAACCGGGCAATATCTACACTCGGATTACCAATCCGACCCTGTCTGCTTTTGAAGAGCGGATTGCGGCTTTGGAGGGTGGGGTTGGATCTCTAGCAACAGCTTCTGGTATGGCAGCTGTTACCTACACCATTCTAGCTTTGGCCCATGCTGGCGACCATGTAGTAGCAGCCTCTACCATCTACGGTGGTACCTTTAATCTGCTCAAGGAAACCCTGCCTCGCTATGGCATTACCACGACTTTTGTGGATATTGAAAATCTGGCTGAAGTAGAAGCAGCCATTCAGGACAATACAAAGTTGGTTTTGATTGAAAGTTTGGGTAATCCGCTGATTAATATTCCTGACTTTGATGCTCTAGCTGAGCTGGTTCATGCTCATAAAATTCCGCTGATTTCTGACAATACCTTTGCTACTCCTTATCTGATCAATGTCTTTTCTCATGGAGTGGACATCGCGGTACATTCTGCGACCAAGTTTATCGGTGGTCACGGAACCAGCATCGGAGGTGTGATTGTGGACAGTGGTCGCTTCGACTGGGAAGCTTCTGGCAAGTTTCCGCAGTTTGTTGACCCAGACCCGAGCTATCATGATATCAGTTATACGCGCGATGTTGGAGCGGCAGCCTTTGTCACTGCTGTGCGGACCCAGCTCTTGCGCGATACGGGCGCAGCTATGTCTCCCTTCAATGCCTTTCTCTTCTTGCAGGGGTTGGAAACACTCTCTTTGCGTGTAGAGCGCCATGTGTCCAATGCCGAGAAGATTGTGGAATTCTTAGCAGGGCATCCTAAGGTTGAGAAGGTCAATTATCCCAAGCTTGCTGACAGTCCTTATCATGCTTTGGCAGAAAAATATTTCCCTAAAGGCGTAGGCTCTATCTTCACCTTTAATGTCAAAGGTGGAGAGAAAGAAGCTCGTAAGGTTATTGACAGCCTAGAGATTTTCTCTGACTTGGCCAATGTAGCAGATGCTAAATCCCTGGTCGTCCATCCAGCTACGACGACTCACGGACAGATGTCGCCAGAGGCTCAGCTAGCGGCAGGCATCACACCAAATCAAATCCGTCTCTCTATCGGCTTGGAGAATGTAGATGACTTGATAGAGGATTTGAGAATAGCTTTGGAAACTATCTAACAAATAATAGCTATGATTTAGAATATTTAGAAATTGAATTTTTAAATATTCTAATTTTTTTTTGAATATAATGAATTTTTGTGAGATAATGTCAGTATATTTTAATTAGTGAAGGTTGATTTAAATGAGACATAAAATTTTAGTTACAGGTGGGGCAGGTTTTATAGGTACTCATACTGTTATTGAACTAGTTAATGCTGGTCATGAAGTAGTAGTAGTTGATAATTTAATCAATAGCAACAAAAAAAGTATTGAAATTGTTGAAAAAATTGTTGGGCAAAACATTCCGTTTTATATAGCAGATGTCTGTGATGAGGAAAAACTGTTCGAAATTTTTATGAAAGAAAAACCTACGGGAGTCATTCATTTTGCCGCATTAAAGGCAGTAGGAGAATCTACGCAAATACCTCTTGCATATTATAAGAATAATATCACAGGTGTTTTGACGCTTTTAAAAGTGATGGAAGAGGTTAATTGTAAAAACATTATTTTTAGCTCTTCAGCAACTGTATATGGGGATCCTCATACAGTTCCAATTTTAGAAGATTTTCCACTTTCAGTTACAAATCCATATGGTCGAACAAAATTAATGACAGAAGAAATTTTGACAGATATTTATAAAGCCGATATGAGTTGGAATGTGGTGATTCTTCGTTACTTTAACCCTATTGGTGCACATGAAAGCGGAGATTTAGGGGAAAATCCGAATGGAATTCCAAACAACCTTCTTCCTTATGTAACTCAGGTTGCAGTAGGGAAATTGTCATCAGTACGGGTATTTGGTAATGACTACCCTACAGTTGATGGGACAGGCGTTAGAGATTATATTCATGTTGTAGATTTGGCAAGAGGACATGTTGCTGCCCTTCAGAAGCTAGAAGGTAAGTCTGGACTGAATATTTATAATCTCGGAACAGGAAAAGGTTACTCTGTTCTAGAAATTATAAAAAATATGGAAAAAGCAGTTGGAAAGAAAATTCCGTATGAGATTACAGAGCGGCGTGCAGGAGATATAGCTTCTTGCTATGCAGATTCAAAAAAAGCTAAAGATGAACTAGGATGGGAAGCTAAGTTTGATATTGAACGAATGTGTCAAGATGCTTGGCGTTGGCAGAGTAAGCATCCGAATGGTTTTGATGACTAGGGTGTTTTAAGTGAAAATCTAGTTTCTTCTATATTGACAGATAAATGCGAATAAATTCTCGTAATTAGTGAACACTAATCTGAGTTTATTCGTATTTTTATCTTATTTGGGCTTATAAAAGTTAGATATAAAGAAATCTCAGTCTTTGAGTATTCTAAATTGTTTTATGCTTGATCCTACTATAATCATTTACACAGTAGAAAATGAGGCATATATATTGTATAATAGGAGTAAACTATTTTAAGGAGAGATCAAATCAGTGAAATCTTCAGATTTGTTAATTATTATTCCAGCCTATAATGAGGAAGCATCAATTGTTAGTGTTGTAGATAATATTATTCAAAATTATTCTCAGTATGACTATGTTATTATTAATGATGGTTCAAAAGATCAAACATCAGTAATTTCTCATGCTAAAGGCTATAATATTGTTGATTTACCAGTAAATTTGGGGTTGGCGGGAGCTTTTCAGACGGGGCTTCGATATGCTTATGAAAAAGGATATAAAAAAGCAGTGCAGTTTGATGCCGATGGCCAACACTTACCTGAATATATATCTGTTTTAGAAGAAATGATTGATTCGGGGTATGAAATGGTGATTGGTTCTCGTTTTGTTACAGAAAAACGAGAAAATTCTCTCAGAATGTTAGGGAATACGTTGATTAGCGGAGCAATTAAATTAACAACAGGTAAAACGATTAATGATCCTACATCAGGGATGCGGATGTTTTCTGAGAATTTGATTAAAGAATTTGCACTTAATATCAATTATGGACCAGAACCAGATACAGTTTCCTACTTAATTCGTCATGGGGTAAAGGTCGCAGAAGCTCAGGTACGGATGGAAGAACGTCAAGCAGGTGAAAGTTATCTGACGCTTTCGCGTTCTATTCAGTATATGACACATATGTTTGCATCTATTTTGATTATCCAAAACTTTAGAAAGAGAGGTTAAAATAATGACGATTTGGTTTCAAGTTGTATTAACTATTGTATCTATTTTGACATGTAGTTTCATTTTGCGTAGTATCAGAAAATCACAAGTTCAAATTAATGATGCCTTATTTTGGATATTTTTCTCAATAGTTTTATTAGTTTTCAGTATTTTTCCAAAATTAGCAGAAAAAATTGCGAATGCCTTAGGAATAGTTTCAGCCGTTAACTTTATCTTTTTATTCATTATTTTTTTATTGTTGATTAATCAGTTTCAACTAACTTTAAAGTTATCAAAATTGGATACAAAATTTAAAAATTTAGTACAGATAATTGCATTGAGGAATAAAGATGAAGATACGCACTGATCCATCGGATAAAGAAATATATTTTTGGAATTTGTTGGGAAATTTAGCAGCATCTGGGGTATCTGTATTATATCTTTTAATTATCACAAGATTGAGTTCTGCTAAAGTAGCAGATCAATTTAGCCTAGCTAATTCCATCGGAACGCTATGGATAGTTATCGGTTTATTTCAAGTTCGAAATTATCAAGGAACGGATGTAAAGCAGCGGCATAGTTTTATAGGTTATTTTCAGACTCGTATCCTCACAATTACGATAATGATACTTACCTTGTTTCCATATTTATATATAATTGGTGAAGGCCGTTATTCATTAGAGACTCTTCTATTGACCTTTCTTATGATTCTTTATCGCATGTGGGATGCAGTATCAGATTTATTTCAAGGATTGTTTCAACAAAGAGAGCGTATGGACATTGCTGGAAAAACAATGTTTATTCGATATTCTACGAGTGTTCTAGTATTACTAATAACATTGCTACTATCTGAGTCTGTTCTGCTTGCTTTGCTTTCTTTAGTTATGTGGAATGGGCTACTCATTTTTTTCTACGAGATGCGTTTTGTAGCTTATTTCGAAAAAATTCAAGTCCGAGAATTGTTGTCTACTCGCTATAAAAAAGATATAAAGGATATATTGTTAGCTTGTTGGCCACTATTTGTAAATGGATTTATTTTGTTATATATTTTAAATGAGCCTAAAATAATCATTGAAAAAGGTCTTAATCAGGGCTTTTTACAAACTGGAATGCAACGTGATTTTAATATTCTGTTTATGCCTGTCTTCTTTATGAGTCTTATTATTTTAATTGTTAGACCCCTGATTACAAAATTAGCCATTTTATGGAATAAAAAAGAATATAAAGAATTCTCATTAATTATAAAAAGATTATTAGGATTCCTATCTTTAGGCGGTTTGTTCGTCACATTTATAGCTTATTTATTCGGTGTGCCTGTACTTAGTTTAATATTTGGCGTGGATTTGAACAAGTATGTACTTCCTTTTACTATTCTGATATTCTCAGGAGTTTTATATGCTTTAGCAATTGTTTTTGAGAATATTTTAACGATTATACGGAAACAGCATCTTTTAGTTGGCTTGTATATTATTCTTTTGATACTTACTAAATTGATCACAGAACCATTTATTTATCAAAAAGGTATGCTTGGTGCCGCGATTAGTTTTTTTATTGTTATGTTAGTTTATTTATTTGGAATTGCAAGTATTTATTTTTTAGCAAGTAGAGATAAAGGAAGTAAAAATGAAATATGATTTAACGGTGATTATTCCTGTTTATAACACTGAAAAATATTTGAGAAGGTGTTTAGATAGTATTGTCCATCAGGAGGAAATAGAAAAGTGTTCATTGCGAGTACTCTGTATCAATGATGGCAGTACCGATAATTCAGAAAATATTATTAGAGAATATGTTGAAAAATATCCATTTATTGAATTGTTTTCAAAAGAGAACAGGGGGGTATCAGATGCTAGAAACTATGGTCTTGAACAGACCAAGTCTAGTGACTACATAACATTTATTGATCCAGATGATAGTATCTATAAAAACTATTTAAAGGAGTTTATGTTTGCCAAAGGAAAGGATGTTATTTATTTTGATATTGATCTGTTTGATAATGCTGAAAAAACAATAAAACATTTAAAAGTTAATCCTTTCTATGATTCTACCGCTACTACAAATAATATTCGTCTTTTTATGCTTACTAAGCATGCATCGTGGACTAGAATTTACAAAAGCTCACTTATAGAATCGTATCGTTTTCCAAAGGGAAAGATTTATGAAGACATCGCTCTTATGCCTTTTGTTACTTCAAAATGTTCGGATGTTTCATATATACAAAAATATTTATATAAATATACAGTGAATACTTCTAATTCCATCATGAATTCAAGTAAGTCTAATATTTTTGATATTTATGATGCCTTAGAATATCTTTTCTCTTTATTTGGTGATGAATTTGAAATGTATAGAGAAGAATTACAATATCTAGCCTTGGAGCATTTATGTGTAGGGCATACTTATCGGTTATTAAAATACCCTAAGGCAACGAAACAAGATTTTAAAGACATCATTTTATTTATGGAAAAATATTTTGGAAAAAATTGGGAAAGAAATAAATACATTAAACAAGAAATTCAAAAAGTAAATATAAATTCTGCATTAGCATATGTGGTTCCATTATTTTTGAAAATTTTGAAATATAGATGTTTCAGTTTATTACTGGTTATGAAACATAAAGTCAGTTAAATATAAAAGGATGAGTGGATATATGTTTGATGGATATTTTAAACACTTCCTTCATTTTGCACAACAATATTGCTTAGCGATAGCTGTTAATGTAAAAAAAAGATGGAAATATTTGTTGCTATTATGGCTCATGGTTTTAGCTATATATGTTTATCTAGGTGGCTCGATTATTTTTATACCTAAAACATTATTAATCATAACGGGGCTAATTGGTAGTTTAGCTGTTTGTGTAGATGGGAAAATACATAATAAAGTATGTACAATGATTATCTTGATGGGGAGCATCTTTGCTTTCATAACTCCAGTTTTGGACGCTCCAGATGAGAATGCTCACTATTCGCGGGCTTTGTATATATCTGAAGGACATCTTTATTTACCTAGTAAACCAAAGGAATTTCAGGTTTCTAAAGATGTGGTTATAGCGGATAAAGTTATGAAAACACCTCTAATAAAATCGGGATTAGATAAGGTGCGAACATCATCAGATAAAGCCTATTATCCGCAATTTGTTGCGACGAATGCTTCCTCTTTTGTTCCATACTTACCTCAAGTAGTAGGTATTTTAATAGCAAAAATTCTGGGACTAAGTGTATTTGCATCTATAGTCTTGGGAAGACTCTCTAACTTAATTGTGTATTCATTATTGGTAAGATTGGCTATAAAAAAATCTAACGGAAAAGAATTATTATTCTCTACAATAGCCATGATACCGATGGCGGTTTATTTAGCTTCGTCTTTTAGTACTGATGGAATGGCGAATGGTTTGACTTTCTTACTGTTGGGAATATTTTGTAGTTTGGTAGGTCAGAATAAAGTGGATATGAAAGATATTTGTATTTTTGCATCTCTATGTTTATTAATGGCAACTATAAAACTTCCTTATGTCTTGCTTGTTGGCTTATTATTATTCATTCCTAAAAATAAATTTAAAAGCCGTCATACATACTTGTATATAATTACTGCAATCGTTTTTGTTGCAATAATTAGTTTCCTATGGTTACGTTTATCTAGTGGAATTAATATAACTCAGGTAAATGATGTTGCGAATCCAGTTGAAAAATTAAAGTACACTTTCGCCCACTTAAAAACATTTTCGCTATTTTCTTTTAAAGAGCTAATTAATTTAATTCCAAATTTACTCCCGTCCCTATTTACATTTGGTTGGTTAAGCTATGGTTTAGGAAATCTTATGTGGTTTTATCTTCCTTTTATTACTTGTATCATATTTATGATTCCGCAATATAATCCATTACCTACTTTTAGTAAGTTTGGAACATTGTTAGTAGGTTTCGGTATAACATTGGGAATTTTGATGACAGCCTATCTGATGTGGGGAAAAGTAACGGAAATGAGTTTTAATGGCATTCAAGGACGATATTTTATTGGAGTCATACTTTCAATGGGATTAGCATTAAATGTTTCGCACTTCTATGTTCCTACACCTGTCGTCTTGACTAATGAGGAAGAAGAGAGGAGGGATAGTCTAGTATTATTCATTGCGTTGTTATTTATTGTTATGTCAATAGTATTGACAATTTTAGAATATTATGGTGTCAAAGCCTAGTTAAGGAGTTATAAATGAAGAAAGTTTATATTTTTATCGCTGTATTGCTATCTATGGTGTTTATAAACGTTTTGTCAGTAAGTGCAAACGATGGTGGAGTAGAAATGTATAGAATGTATAATCCAAATAGTGGAGAACATTTTTATACAGCAAGTTGGAATGAAAAAGAGATGTTGGTAGGTGTAGGGTGGCACTACGAGGGAATCGGTTGGATTGCTCCTATGGAAGGTCAAGATGTTTACAGAATGTACAATCCAAATGCGGGTGATCATCACTATACTCTGAATGCAAATGAACGAGATTTCTTAATACGAGCTGGTTGGAGATATGAAGGAGTTTCATGGAAATCTTCAGGTCAGCATCCGTTGTATAGATTATATAATCCTAATGCAAAAGCTGGTAGTCATCATTATACTTTATCTGAAGGAGAGAAGGACTATTTGGTTCAAGTAGGATGGCGTTATGAAGGGATAAGTTGGAATGCTATCGGGCTGGGCAAACCAGCTTCTCATTCATCTAATAACTCTTCTGTAGAAAATCACTCAGGTACAATATCAGAAAGTGGAATTTATCCTAATTGTGAAGCTGCTAGGAGAGCAGGAGTTACCCCTATTTATCGTGGGCAACCGGGTTATAGTAGCAAGTTAGATAAAGATGGAGATGGAGTAGCGTGCGAAAAATGAGATAATTTATTGTCTATGTGTGTAGGAAAGGAAGAATATGACAATTTCAGTGATTGTTCCGTGCTTCAATGAAGAAGAGTCTATTCCTTTGTTTCATGAAGCTATGGAAGCGGTGAAATATCAAATCCGTGACCAGTTTGAATATATTTTTGTCAATGACGGATCGACTGATCGGACCTTGACTGTTTTACGTGAGCTCAGCAGTCGCTGTCCAGACGTGCACTATCTGTCCTTTTCTCGTAATTTTGGAAAAGAAGCAGCGCTTTACGCTGGTTTGCAAGAGGCAAGTGGGGAATTTGTGACGGTCATGGATGTGGATTTGCAGGATCCGCCCGAGCTCCTGATTGAGATGAAGGCCATGCTGGACTCGAATCCTGAGCTGGACTGTGTGGGTACCCGTCGCACTACTCGCGAGGGAGAGCCGCCAATCAGAAGCTTTTTTGCTAATTTGTTCTACAAGCTGATTAACAAGATTAGTCAGGTTGAGATGGTAGATGGTGCGCGTGACTTCCGACTGATGCGCCGTCAGATGGTAGAAGCCATTCTGGAGGTTTCAGAGTACAATCGCTTCTCCAAGGGAATTTTTGCCTGGGTTGGCTTCAATACTGAGTACTTGGAATACAAAAATGTTGAACGAGTGGCTGGCAAGACCTCTTGGAATTTCTGGTCTCTATTTAACTATTCTTTAGAAGGCATCGTCAATTTCTCTGATGCGCCTCTCAACATCGCCTTTTTAGGGGGCATCCTGTCCTGGATTTTAGCCTTTATCTTGATGGCAGTAATTATTATCCGTACCTTGGTTTTTGGTGATCCGACATCGGGTTGGCCGTCCCTTATGACTGTCATTCTCCTTATCGGAGGCTTCCAGCTGTTGACCATCGGTATATTAGGCAAGTACATCGGCAAAATCTTCATGGAAACAAAGAAACGCCCTGTTTATGTGATTAAGGAGAAGAGTAATGCAAAAAGATAACCATAACCATAAATATAAATACACGTTTATTTTTATATTAGTGGCTGTATTTTTTCTGGTGTTCCTGTTAAATCGTTTTACCCTCTATACATCAGATGATTTTACTTATCATTTTTTGTACAGACAACCTTTTCCTGATGGACACGAGCAACCAATTAGAAATATTTTTGATTTATTGTTGTCTCAAATAAATCATTGGAAAGTGTGGAATGGTCGTTTTACAGGACATACGATTGTTCAAGTTTTTATGCAATTTGACAAAATTGTATTTGATGTTATTAACTCCGTAGTATTTGTAACTTTATGTTTATTGCTAGATCATCTTAGCTCTAGATTTTCTACTGGTTCAAAAATAAGATACAAGTCGTTTTATCTCATTGTAATTTTTCTACTTCTATGGTGGTTCTTGCCAGAGATAGGAAAGACAGTCTTGTGGGTATCAGGTTCGGGAAATTACTTGTGGACTGCTGTCTTAGATTTGGTTTGGCTGTCCTTGATATTTAAGCAGAAACGATTCCCTTATTTGCTACTTTTAACGATTCCTTTGGCATTTTTTGTCGGGGCAGGAAATGAGAATACCTCCCCAGCAATTATTATGTTGGTTGGTTTGTTTTCCCTTTATGATTGGTTTATAGAAAATAGATTTCCAATTGAGAGAGTTTTAGAAATTGTATTTGCTAGTGGTGGTTTTTTCTTAATGTTATTATCACCAGGTTCTCGGAAAAGAGCAGGGGCAATTTCTGTTTTTGATGGGCTCTATGACAAACTTCATAACCTTTTTCAACTAAGCTGGGGGCGTTACGGGGTTCTATATATCATCCTGTTGTTACTCGTTGTCTATGCTCTGTTTAGACAGTATCTAAGAAAAGAGCAAATACTTACTATTAGCTTTATTTTAATGGCTCATTTGGCTTGTATCTATTCATTGGTTGTGAGCAATGAATTGCCAGAACGGATTTTCTTTGGGGCAAGTGTACTTCTTATCTTAGCTCTTCTAATCCCCCTCAAAGTAATTTTTGTTGAAGAGAAAAAGTGGGTGAGGGGGATTGCGGTGTATGCTCTTTTGCCTGTTGTTATTAAATTTGGGATGTCTTACAGTAACGCTCTTAGTGATGTTCACGATACTTACTTAGTTGTTAAGGAGCAGTACGAGGAAGTACGCTTGGCAAAAGAAAAAGGTCAAGAGTTTGTTACCTTGAGGCGTTATACAGAACCAAGAACCCTTTTCAATGCTTATAAAGGTACAGCGAATTTAGGTCCATCTAAAGATGATTGGTTTAACCAGTGGATGGCAGCTTATTTCGAAATTGAAGGGATTGAAAGTGCTGATTAATTTTGGTTTAAAGCAGATTTTTTCTGCTTTTTTTGGTATAATAAATTCATCGAATTTTTATGATCTGAAAGGAAAAACAAATGATTTTAATTACAGGTGCGAATGGACAATTGGGAACAGAGCTCCGCTATCTTTTGGATGAGCGCAATGAGGAGTATGTGGCTGTTGATGTGGCAGAAATGGATATTACCAATGCGCAAATAGTGGACAAGGTCTTTGCGGAAGTCAAGCCAAGCTTGGTCTATCACTGCGCAGCCTATACTGCAGTTGATGCGGCTGAGGACGAAGGAAAAGAGCTGGACTATGCCATCAATGTGACCGGAACCGAAAATGTAGCAAAAGCAGCAGAAGCACACGGGGCGACCATGGTCTACATCTCAACAGACTATGTCTTTGACGGACAAAAGCCTGTCGGCGAGGAATGGGAAGTAGACGATCGGCCAGATCCACAGACCGAGTATGGCCGTACCAAGCGCATGGGTGAGGAGCTAGTTGAGAAATATTCCAGCCGTTTCTACATTATCCGTACTGCCTGGGTCTTTGGGAACTACGGTAAAAACTTTGTCTTTACCATGCAAAATCTTGCCAAGACGCACAAAACTCTGACTGTAGTCAATGACCAGCATGGCCGTCCGACTTGGACTCGTACGCTGGCTGAGTTTATGACTTATTTGGCTGAAAATCAAAAGGAATTTGGCTATTACCATCTGTCTAATGATGCGGCTGAGGACACGACATGGTATGACTTTGCAGTGGAAATTCTCAAAGATACGGATGTGGAAGTCCAGCCAGTTGATTCTAGCAAGTTCCCAGCTAAGGCTAAGCGACCTTTCAACTCAACTATGAGTCTGGCCAAGGCCAAGGCTACAGGCTTTGTCATTCCAACTTGGCAGGATGCTTTGAAAGAGTTTTACAAGCAGGAAGTAAGAAGATAAAGCGTTGATAGACTAGTTCACTATGAACTAGTCTATTTTATGGGTGAAACAACTTAATGAACCTTGTTGAAAGTTCCACAAATCACCAAGAAAATGATATAATAGACTAGATTGTAAATCTTTGAATAGAGGAAAAGCATGAGACATGTCTTCATCATCGGGAGTCGCGGACTTCCTGCTAAATATGGCGGATTTGAAACCTTTGTTGAAAAATTAGTAGAAAATAAGGTTTCTTCCCAAATCCAGTATCATGTAGCTTGTTTGTCGGATGATGAAGATTTTCATCATTTTGATTACAAGGGAGTGGATTGCTTCACCATTAAGGCTCCTAAGTTGGGGCCGGCTCGGGTGATTGCCTATGATATGATGGCCATCAATTATTCCTTAAAGCTAGTGCAAGAGCAGCAGATTAAGCGTCCAATTTTTTATATTTTGGGTAATACGATCGGAGCCTTTGTGGCGCCTTTTGCACATAAAATTCATAAAGCAGGCGGGACTTTCTTTATTAATCCAGATGGTCTGGAATGGAAGCGAGCTAAGTGGCCTAAGCCGGTTCAAGCCTATCTTAAATATTCTGAGAAGGTGATGACCAAGCATGCTGATCTGGTCATTGCGGACAACCAAGGCATTGAAAGTTATATAAAAGTATCCTACCCTTGGTCTAAGACGGCTTTCATTGCTTATGGGACAGATCTCCAGCTATCTTCTCTTGACCCTCAGGATGCTCGCGTGCGTGATTTTTTTGAGAAATGGCAGAGCAGAGAAAAGGAATATTATTTGATTGTTGGACGTTTTGTGCCAGAAAACAACTACGAGACCATCATTCGGGAATTTATAAAATCCAAAACCCAACGTGACTTGCTGATTATTTGCAATCATGAGGGAAATCCTTATTATGAAGAGCTTAAGCAAAAAACGGGTTTTGACAAGGATTCTCGGATTAAGTTTGTCGGGACAGTCTATGATCAGGAACTGCTCAAATACATCCGCAATCAAGCTTTTGCCTACCTGCATGGCCACGAAGTCGGTGGAACTAATCCCGGGCTTCTGGAAGCTCTGGCTCAGACTGATGCCAATTTGGTTTTGGATGTGGATTTCAACCATCAAGTAGCCAAAGAAACAGCTTTGTATTGGCAAAAAGAAGAAGGGCAGTTGGCCCAACTGATTGACAAAGTGGATGTTCAGCTTGATTTTTCTGAGCCAGGTCAGGCAGCCAAAGAAAATATGAAAGAAAACTACACCTGGGAAAAAATTGTAGGTGAATACGAGGAGCTATTTTTATCATGAAAGTGACTATTCTTCTGTCTACCTATAATGGTGAGCAGTTTCTGGCAGAGCAGATTGAAAGTATTCAAGCCCAAACTTATAGGGACTGGCAGCTCTTGATTCGGGATGACGGCTCTAGTGATGGGACGCGAGCGATTATTGAGGTTTTTTGCCAACAGGATGACCGAATTTTCTTTATCAATCCGGAAGAAGTTCAAAATTTGGGTGTCATTAAGAGTTTTCATAGCTTGCTTAAGTATCAGGATTCGGATGTTTACTTTTTTAGCGATCAGGATGATGTCTGGTTGCCGGATAAGTTGGCGATTCAGTTGGCGGCAGCAGAAAACTATGATGCTTCCGTACCTTTGTTGGTTTATATGGATTTAAAAGTGGTGGATCAGGAGCTAAATGTTGTTCATGAAAGTATGATTCGGACGCAGTCTGACCATGCCAATACAAAATTGATTCAGGAACTGACGGAAAATACGGTGACAGGTGGCGTTTCGATGATCAACCGTGCTCTGGCTAATTTGTGGACAGGGCAGGAGGAGCATGAGCTACTCATGCACGATTGGTATCTGGGCTTGTTGGCTTCGGCCTTTGGGCAACTCGTTTATCTGGATCAGCCAGGTGAGCTCTATCGCCAGCATTCAAATAATGTATTGGGAGCCCGGACCTTACGCAAGCGGATGAAGAACTGGATTCATCCTAGCCGTCTATTTGCTAAATATTGGAAATTGATAAAAGACAGTCAGACTCAAGCTCGCAACCTTCTCAGCCAGCCTCTGACAACTGAAAATAGAGAAATTATTGAAAATTTTGTGACAATCATGGACGCCCCTTTTACAGAGCGATTGCGACGGATTCGAAAGTATGGCTACAGAAAAAATCGTGCCTTTCATACTTTGGTTTTCACGACGCTCATTCTCACAAAATTTGCTTATAAGGAGTAATATACATGCTAGATTATTTTAGCCAAAAAAACTGGATTCTCTTGAGAGAGATGATTAAAACAGATTTTAAATTACGTTATCAAGGCTCTCTTATTGGCCACTTATGGTCTATTTTGAAACCTCTACTACTATTTACGGTCATGTATTTAGTTTTTGTACGTTTTTTACGTTTCGATGATGGTACCCCTCATTACGCAGTATCGCTTCTCTTAGGAATGGTGACGTGGAACTTTTTCTCAGAAGCAACCAATATGGGCATGATGTCTATTGTGTCTAGAGGGGACTTGTTACGAAAGTTGAATTTCTCTAAGTCGATTATTGTCTATTCTGCTATTGCAGGTGCGGCAATAAACTATGCAATTAATCTATTGGTGGTTTTTGTTTTTGCGTTGATTAATGGTGTTTCATTTAGTTTTGGATGGTTAGTCATCATTCCTTTGTTTTTAGAGCTGGTTTTAATGTCGGCTGGTTTTGCCTTTATGCTCTCTACTCTCTTTGTAAAATATCGCGATATTGGTCCAATTTGGGAAGTAGTGCTGCAGGCAGGCTTATATGCGACACCAATCATTTATTCACTGACTTTTATTCTTCAGAGAGGACAAGTTACTTTTGCAAAATTAATGATGCTAAATCCAATTGCACAAATTATTCAAGATTTACGCCACTTTGCAATTTATTCAGGGAGCATGCGAGGATGGGATTTGATTGAAAATCCATGGATTGCTCTGATTCCTTATTTATTGCCAGTAGTGATATTTGGACTTGGATATTATATCTTTAATAAAAATGCTAAGAGATTTGCGGAGATTCTATAATGTCAAATAATATTGCAGTAAAAGTTGACCATGTCAGTAAGTTTTTTAAACTGCCAACAGAGTCAACACAAAGTTTAAGAACAAGCCTAGTTAACCGATTTCGAGGAATCAAAGGTTACAAAGAACAACATGTCCTAAAGGATATTTCCTTTGAAGTGGAAAAGGGAGATTTTTTTGGAATTGTCGGCCGTAATGGTTCAGGAAAATCAACCCTTTTGAAAATCATTTCAGAGATTTATATTCCCGAAAAGGGAACAGTGACCATTGATGGCAAGTTGGTTTCCTTTATCGAGCTAGGTGTCGGCTTCAATCCAGAGCTGACTGGCCGCGAAAATGTCTATATGAATGGTGCCATGCTGGGCTTCTCAACTGAAGAAGTAGATGCCATGTATGACGACATTGTTGAATTTGCTGAGCTGGGTGAGTTTATGAATCAAAAACTCAAAAATTATTCTAGCGGGATGCAGGTTCGCTTGGCCTTTTCAGTTGCAATCAAGGCTCAAGGGGACATTCTGATTTTGGATGAGGTTCTGGCTGTGGGGGACGAAGCCTTTCAGCGCAAGTGTAATGATTATTTCTTAGAAAGAAAGAATTCTGGTAAAACAACTATTCTGGTTACCCATGATATGGGAGCTGTCAAGAAATATTGTAATAAGGCTATTTTAATTGAAGATGGTTACATTAAAGCTAAAGGTGAGCCTAGAGATGTTGCCAATCAATATAGCTTTGACAATACAGAACAAGTAATCACTTCAGATCAACCGGGAATTGAAAGAAGTGGTTCAGTTGTTGAAAATTTGAAGTTATCACTATTGTCTTCTAAAAGAGCTGCACCAAATGAACCAATTTCATTTGATTTGACGTATACCTTGCTAGAAGCTGTGCCGACTTATATTGCTATTTCATTTACAGATATTGATCGTAATATTTGGATTTATAATGATAATACGATGGATAATTTAACAAGTGGCAAGGGTGATGTTAAGGTAAACTATCAGTGTTCACTAGCAGGGCTAAACGATATTAAGTTAAAACTTGAAATTACTGTGAGGGATGAGAATAATCAAGTTTTAGCCTTTCTTCCGACTGATGAGATTCCAGTTATTGTTCTAAATAGGGACGATATTGATGAAGATGATGAGTCAGCTAAAGATTCTGCAACTGGTATTATTCAAAGAAATGGGAAGTGGAGTTTTTCTTAAGAGAAAAAGGGAAGTTTGAATGAAAGTATCGATTATTTGTACCAATTATAATAAGGGGGATTGGGTACGAGAGGCTATAGATAGCTTTCTCAATCAGAAAACAAATTTTGATTTCGAGATTATTATCATTGATGATGCTTCAACAGATCATTCGTATAAGATTATTCAAGAATATCAAAATAAGTTTCCTGAAAAAGTTAGAACTTTTCGTAATGAAGTGAACCTTGGCATTACTAAAACTTGGAAAAAAATTTGCCGAGAAGCTAAAGGTCAATATATCGCAAGATGTGATAGTGATGATTTTTGGATTGACCCATTAAAACTTCAAAAGCAAGTTGATTTGTTGGATGCTTCAATTGATTCACTTTGGTCAAATACTGAATTTGATATGGTAGACTTAGACGGGAATCTTATCCAAAAAAATGCCTTTGCTAATAAGGCGCTTCCTTTGATTGATTCCTATGAAGAGATGCTTGTTATGAAAGGTATGACGATGGCTTCAACCTGGTTGGTTGATACCGCACTTATGCAAGATGTATCTGCTCAAATTAGCGATACAGCCGCAGACGATACATTTGAGTTACAACTTGAATTATTCAAACGCACTAAAATTTCTTTTTTGAGTGATTCCACCACTGTGTATCGTATGAATTTAGGGTCCGATTCAAAACCTATGACATTGGAGACTGCTGAAAAGCGGTTCACAGGTATCTTGGATTCTCAAATTAAATATCTCAACAAGTATCCAGATCAGGATATTCAAAGAATCTCACACTTAGCGCTTGTTAAGGATCGTGATTTGGATGTCTTAGTTTTTAAAAAAGATCGTCAGATAGAAGACTTAGATTTAAGACTGAATCAGGTGTCGCGAATTTCTCATGACCAAAATGAGTATATTGAAGTTGTGAAGAAAGAGAGTCAAGAGCTTCAAAATGAGTTGAATCGTTTACAGATTTTATATGATGACTTACAAAACCAATATAACAGTGTTGTTACTTCGAGAAGATGGACAATACCAACTAAAATTATTAATTTCTTTAGGAGAAGTAAATGAAACGTCTATTGCTTTATGTTCATTTTAATAAATATGATCATATTAGTCGGCATGTATTTTATCAACTTGAACATATGAGACCATTGTTTGATAAATTAGTTTTTATTTCAAATAGTCGTCTTAGTGAAAGTGAAGTACAAAAACTTCGTGATAAACACCTGATTGATGATTTTATCCAACGTGAGAATAAAGGTTACGATTTTGCTGCTTGGCATGATGGTATGAAATTTGTTGGATTTGATAACTTGAAACAGTATGATTCTGTCACTGTTATGAATGACACTTGTTTTGGTCCACTCTGGGACATGGCACCGATCTATGATAACTATGAATCAAACCCAAATGTAGATTTTTGGGGTATGACTAATCATCAAGGAATTAAAGCCGGTGATATTTATATACATGAACATTTGCAATCTTACTTTATTTCATTTAAAAAACGCTTAGTTGAATCTAGTGTTTTCCAAAAGTTCTGGAAATCAGTTGAGAGTTTCGAAGATGTTCAAAAGGTAATTGATAATTATGAAACTCTTTATACCAAGAAATTCATGGATGCTGGATTTAACTATGAATCTATTCTCAATACGATTCCATTAAATGACAAGTTTTTCCATAGCAATTTCACTATTCATTATCCCCATGTTTTGCTTGATGCAGGAGTGCCGTTCATCAAGGTTAAAACATTTGATTTAACTCAGCATCTAGCTCCTTATTTGCTTAAGGAAATCGAGAAAAGAACGAACTATCCAGTAGAATTTATCTTATCTCACATGTCAGATATGAGTTTACCAACTCCACCTTATTTACTTGATCGCAAAGTTATTGAGGAAAGTTCACAGACATATTCAGACACTAAAAAAATTGCTGTACATCTTCATACCTACTATGTTGACTTACTAGAAGACTTTTTAAAGCAATTTGAAAATTTTCACTTTACTTATGACCTCTTCCTAACTACGGATTCAGAAAAGAAAAAATTAGAAATTGAAACTGTTTTATCAAAACGTAATCAACCAGGGAAGATATATATTACTGGAAACAAAGGTCGAGATATTATCCCAATGCTGAAATTGCGGGAAGAATTGAGTACCTATGATTATATCGGGCATTTCCATACTAAAAAATCTCCAGAATATCCATATTGGGTAGGAGATTCATGGAGAAATGAGCTATTTGATATGTTACTAAAACCGGCTGATTTAATTATGGCTAAGTTGGAAAACGATGATCGTTTGGGATTAGTAATTGCAGATATCCCGACTTTTTTCCGATATACTAAGATTGTGGATCCGTGGAATGAAAATAAATTTGCTGACGATATGAATATTCTTTGGGAGAGAATGAACATTCATCGTTCCATTGACTTTAATAAATTAAATACCTTTATTATGAGTTATGGAACATTCATTTGGTTCAAGTATGATGCCTTGAAACCACTCTTTGATTTAAATCTGCAAGATGAGGATATTCCTTCAGAACCTCTTCCGCAACATACTATTTTACATTCTATCGAGAGGATTCTTGTTTATTTAGCTTGGTCACAAAGGTTTGATTATGCTATTTCTAAAAATGATATTTATATCACACCATTTGTAGATAACACTGTTTTAAATATTCGTCCAGATACTTTACCTAATACTTATATTAACTTTGATAATATCGGGGGAATCAAAGGCGCCTTAAAATATATTTATCGAGGGCCAGGTAGTGCGATAAAGTATATTATAAAAAAAATATTAATAAAGATAAATGGGACAAGAAATAATTTATCAGATAAAGAGGGAAGAAGTTAGTTGAAAAAAGAACTGAAATTTTTAGGTGACTATTATGAACAGATTTGTTTTATTTTAATTAGTTGTTTAATCTTAGATGTGACAGCTGTTAATATTAATGTCTCCTCAGCTTTTAAAATATCTACTATTAATTCCCCGTTCCTAATTTTTGCAATGATTATTAGTGGAATTGTATGCTGGTTATTAGGACGCTATATTTCAAAATTTCTACGAAAAGAAACAATTATCGCTATTATAGTTGTCTTTTTTATCTACATGCTATTTTCTTATCTGCTGGAAATCACAAGAAACTTGAATGATTTTTCTTATAAAATATGGGATATTGATAAGAATCATTTATGGCAAATTAATAGTCTCTATTTAATAATTCCCATACTAGCTTTTGGAATTATCAACAAATATATTCTGAAAAAAAGTAAGCAGGAACCATTTAAAGCTTTTAATATTAATTACCAGAACTTAAGTTTTATGGAGACATTAGTCGTTTCCCAGTTATTTATTATAATGTGTTTAACAGATTCTAAATTGCCAGCGGTAATGGATAAACTTTCATTATTTTTAGAATTTACGAATACAAATAGTGAGCAATATATTTTTCGATTAATTGGTTTTGTTATCTACATTGTGCTAGTCTCTACAATTCCAAGCTTCGTACTTGTGAAAGGTATGAGAGATGTTATTAACAATCGTTCTAGTCTTTCAGTAGCATTTACATTTAGTGCACTTTTTGCGCTTATCTTCAATTACACAATTCAAGATAGTCTCAAGGCTGATGTAATAATATTAGATTTACGCTTATTTACAGGAGCAACACTTTTTCAGATTATTATCTTTTTTGCTTTATTTTTATTAATTTATTTAATTTGTAATAGTTTTTTATTCCCGACAATCATTTGTATATTTTTGGGAGTTGTTACAACTATTGCGAATAGTTTGAAATTTCAATTTAGGCAGGAGCCAATTCTTCCTAGTGACTTAGCTTGGTTGAAGACACCGAGAACCTTGCTAAGCTATGCAGATGGACATTATGGAATGTATATTTTACTTAGCATTTCTATAGTAACAATATTCTATCTTGCTGTTAGAAAATATATTTTACCAAATAAACTAATCCAGAATTTCAAACATAGACTGGCTTTAATCTTACTCATCTGTAGTTTTTTTGCTTTAGTTACAGGAATCTTTTCATCTAAGAAAGATGGAAGAGTTGCAGACAATATTCCTGTGATTTCTATTTTGAATAATTACCATGATTTGACTTGGTATGGTAATACGATTAATTCTCAATTACGATCGTTGTCATTCGTATGGTTCTCGCAGATGTCAGAAACTGTGATGACACAGCCGAATGGCTATAGTCAGTCTAAGATTCGTTCTTTGGAAGAAAAGTATAAACAATTAGCAGATTCAATAAATACTACTAGATCAAACCTAATAAGCGAGCAAACTGTAGTTTATGTTTTGAGTGAAAGTTTTTCTGATCCTGAAAGGCTTTCAGGTATATCAATTACTACAACTCCGATTCCAAATATTCGTGATGTCAAATCACGAACGACAAGTGGTTTGATGCAATCAGACGGTTATGGTGGCGGAACTGCAAATATGGAGTTTCAAACACTTTCAGGACTTCCATACTATAATCTTTCACCAAGTATATCGGTTCTCTATACAGAAATTGTTCCTAGAATGAACGAATTTCCTGTAATCAGTGATCAATTTGGATCGAAAAATCGTATTGCCATACATTTAGCTTCTCCAACGAATTATTCTAGAGATATTATTTATAAGACATTAGGGTATGATAAATTTATTTCTTTAGGAACTAGTGGATTATCTGTTTATAGGCAGGGAGAAAATTATAGCGATGCTTCTTCTTATCAACTAGTATTAGATAACATAAAGAAAGAGCAAAATCAGTTTTTTTCTGTCATAACAATGCAGAATCATGCACCTTGGTCAGAAAGTGAACCATCGAATCTTATGGCACAAGGAGAGGGTTTTACAGCTGATGAAAATAACAAGTTAGTAAACTATACTCGCTTGCTCTACCACACAGACAATGCGACCAAGGAGTTTCTAAACAAGCTTTCTAAAATTGATAAAAAGATAACAGTAGTCTTTTATGGTGATCATTTGCCAGGTCTGTACCCTCAGTCAGCTTTTAAGGATCATCCTGAAAATCAATATTTGACAGATTACTTTATCTGGAGCAATTATGAGACACCTAAGTTGAACTATCCTTTGGTCAATTCTAGTGATTTTTCAGCCTTGCTACTTGAGCAGACCAATTCGAAAGTATCTCCTTACTACGCTTTATTGACAGAGATTCTCCATAAGGCTAGTGTGGACAAGAAGGCACTGGATTCATCAGCTCAGGAAATTGCAGATGATTTGAAATTGATCGAATATGATATGGTTGGTGGCAAAGGGTATCTTTCGAAGGATTTCTTTGCTATACCAGCAAAATAAAAAATAGAATAGGTTTACCAATTCTATTTTTTATTATTTTATGCTAAACTAGTAGTAAGGGGGTGAAGATATGATAAAGATTTTTGGGAAAGTACGCTATCATTGGCAACCAGAAATGTCGGTGTTAGTGATTTATTGGTCTTTGTCAGTCATTCCAATTTTTATAGGACTGGCCTTGATGTACGAAAGCTCCAGTGTTCCGACTCTTGTCCTCTTTTCATTCTTTTTGTTTATGGTCTTACTGGCTATCGGTGTGCATAGATATTTCACGATTTATGATGAGGGTATTTTGCGCATTATCACGGCAAATCCTTTCACGCCAATCAAGATTGACATTTCAACGATTGAGAAGCTAGAAGTAACAAAAACGTCTATCACCCTTCATTTTACAGGGAAGAGTCGCAGCAGAACTTTCTGTATGCGGAAGTGGCCAAAAAAATATTTTGTCAATGCCCTAGCTTTAAATGATCATTTTAAAGGCGAGGTTGAACTAGTAGATAATCTAACTCTTCTAGATTATTTTGAAGTCTACTATGGTGACCAAGCCAAGAAACATTAATCTTTTAGTAGGGCTCGGGTTGGACAGTTTTTGATAGCCTCGAGAATCTCAGGCTGACTCTCAACCTCTTTTTCTAAGAGCTGGTCGTCTTGATAAAATTTGACAATGCCATTATCGTGATAATCAAATAGATCTGAGTAGGTCTGGCAGAGTCCGCAAGCAATGCAACGTTCGGGAATGAGTGTAACTTTCATACTCATATTGTAATAAGATTTTTAGAAAAACTCAAGGAGGAAGTCATGGAAAAAGAACCATGGGAAGCAGATGTATATGATAATGGAGCAGAGAAATTGAATCGCAGAAAGAAAAGTCAGGCGAGTAAAGTTGATCGCTGGCTGACAATATTAGCAGCTATTTTTCTAGTGATGGTCATTGCTATGGCACTCTTTTTCGCCTATCTATCTACTGGTGGAAGTAATAAAAAGACTGTTATGGATGGGTTTTATGGTACTTCTAATGCAGCTGCATCTTCAAGTAGCAGTGCGGAGCAACCAGCTCCATCAGAGCAACCAAGTGAGTCAGAAGAAAAGCCAACTCAGTCTTCAGAAGGTACTTTGACTGTTCAGCCTGGTGAAGGAGAAGCTGCGATTGCAGCGCGTGCAGGTATCTCTATTGCAAAATTGGAGCAATTAAATCCGTCGCACATGTCTACTGGTTCTTGGTATGCCAACCCAGGTGATATTGTTAAGATTCAGTAGGAGTGGGTTATGAAACAGATTCAGATTGCAATTGATGGACCTGCTTCAAGTGGAAAATCCACTGTTGCAAAGATTATTGCTAAAGATTTTAATTATACCTATTTGGATACGGGTGCCATGTACCGCGCAGCCACTTATCTGGCTCTGCGAAATCATCTGACTGAAAATGATGCAGATAAGATCGTAACTTTGCTCGAGACTTATTCGGTTAGTTTTGGTCGTTCGGAGAGTGGTGAGCAGCTAGTGTTTGTAGGAGATGTTGATGTTACTCATCCGATTCGAGAAAATGAAGTAACCAATAATGTGTCGTGGGTAGCAGCTATCCCGGAAGTGCGTGAAAAATTGGTTCATTTGCAGCAGTTGATTGCTGCACAGGGCGGCATCGTCATGGATGGCCGTGATATTGGAACGGTCGTCTTGCCAGATGCAGAATTGAAGATTTTCCTAGTTGCTTCAGTTGAGGAAAGGGCAGAGCGCCGCTATAAAGAGAATCTCGAAAAGGGGATTCCAGCTGATTTGGAAACTCTAAAAAAAGAAATAGCGGAGCGGGACTACAAGGATAGTCATCGCGAAGTATCACCCTTGAAACCAGCGACTGACTCCATTCATTTTGATACGACAGGCATTGGAATTGCAGAAGTTGTCAAATTTATTGAAGAAAAAGCAAAAAAAATTATTGACAAATAAAAAGAAACTTGATATGATAGTGGAGTTGAGAAAAGCAGAAGTGAGAACTTCTCGCCTTGCGACTAACGTTGTCTGGCTCTACAGGATTCAGTTTCAGTGATGAAATACTATCATGTAGTGCGGGTTTGCGTTAGCAGGTCCGCACTTGTTTTTCTCTAAAAATAAAAAAAGAGGTGAAAACCATAGCAAAACAAGACTTATTCATCAATGATGAAATTCGTGTGCGTGAAGTTCGGTTGATCGGTCTTGACGGCGAACAATTAGGTATTAAACCGCTTAGCGAAGCGCAATCTCTTGCGGATGAAGCAAATGTCGATTTGGTCCTGATTCAGCCACAAGCTAAACCACCTGTTGCGAAAATTATGGACTATGGCAAGTTCAAGTTTGAGTATCAGAAAAAGCAGAAAGAACAACGTAAAAAACAAAGCGTTGTCACTGTGAAAGAAGTACGTCTCAGTCCTACCATTGATAAAGGGGACTTTGATACAAAACTTCGTAACGCACGCAAGTTCCTTGAAAAAGGAAATAAAGTTAAGGTATCCATTCGCTTTAAAGGCCGGATGATTACCCACAAAGAAATCGGGGCTAAGGTCTTGGCAGACTTTGCTGAAGCAACTCAAGATGTTGCGATCATTGAGCAAAAGCCTAAGATGGATGGACGTCAAATGTTCATGCAAATGGCACCGATTAGTGACAAAAAATAAACTGTCAAAAAGTTAGAAAAAGGAGATTTTATCATGCCAAAACAAAAAACACACCGCGCATCAGCTAAACGTTTCAAACGTACAG
>ERZ773027.143-NODE-143-length-46640-cov-4.652635_pt1 | contig 46640 bp, 63 predicted proteins | sample MGYA00511032_ERZ773027 | MGnify/ENA primary metagenome ERZ773027 (study PRJEB29015, sample SAMEA2738138) | human oral metagenome | biome: human oral; feature: human-associated habitat; material: saliva | place: China | collected 2190 ... | reverse complement strand
CTGAATCGCAACGTCTCTACGCAATCAATGTTACGCTCCAACAAGTCGTACAGGCCTGAGATACCGCCTTTCAATTCAGGTGAATTGTCAATAATTAAGCAATAGCGTTTACCGTCTAGGCCATACAACGCCCCAGCCGTGTTCTCTTCTAGCTCTAAATTCACTTCACCCAAAGATACCGCTTGCAGGGTTTCTGGCGTAACATCAATCAATTCCGCAAATGTCTTCAAGAACAACGGATTGATATAGTGACAATTCAGCTCAATATGGCCGTATCGCTTGCTGCGTTCATCGGCTTTAACATAGTCCACACCGCATACTTCGCAAGTCAGGATAGTGTCCGACTTCTTTGCTCTCGGATTATGATGACCGCAAGTGCATGTATAGTCATGCTCTGGGCCAAAGATATTCTCAGCATACAAGCCGTCTGGAATCGGCTTTGGGTGCTTGTAGTTGAAGTTGTACTTACCCATGTTTATCACTTCGCCATGGGACAACTCCCTAATTCTTTCATCGCTGAGCAAAAACATTTTATCCTCCAATCAAGTATTCAGCACGTTGGGATAGCCGTGTTCTGTATTTGGTAATGTAATTTCGCAATGGTTGTTCCTCGTCAGGCCTGAACCTGCTCTTCAACACCTCAATGTCCGAAAACTCAGACACTGTCTTACCCCTCAAGTCCATGAGGCTTTCTAGGGCTTCGACAATTTCAATTATTGTTTCAGGCAATTCTGCCTTGATATCGTCATAATAGCCTGAATTCAGGATTATGACTGAAATGCAGCCTGTAATAACGTAGGCTTTTGTCTCTTCACCAATCGCAACTTTGGCGTGCTTCTCTGGCGTGTTGATTAATTCAGTCGAATACTCGACCAGTTCATCAATCAACATCTTCATCTCAATCGAACTCCTGATTGCTGAGCTGATTCTGTACGATTCAAGCTGCTCTGATAACAGGTCTTGGCCTGTAAGTAAGGCCTTGTCCTGTATCTTCACGTCCAGTTGGGTCTGTATTATCTTAGCCTTATTGCAAGCCGTCTGATAGTTATCAAACACCCGATTAAGCAATGTATCCATTTCCCAAAGGTTGTCTGATTTCAAAGCTCGCATGTAGAAAGCAGGGTTGAAGAACTCGCTCAACTCCTGCCCTCCAATATCAAGGCCGTGCTGCATATGCACAGGGACTTTTGAAGACATGCTCTGTTACCCTAACAGGTTATCCAGCGCACTCAAGTCAATCTCAGTCTCTGGCTTCTCAGCCTGTCGATTCTGCAAGTCAGTCAGTCGTTTAGACGTGCCTGTTTCCAGACATTCCTTGATTTCCTGTCGGGTTGACGCTCCGACCTTAGGAAGTTTGGGAATATCATCAACAGTCTTGAAGTCGTGACCTAACTCAAACCAGGTCTCCAAGCTTTCGGCTGCAGCCTTGAAGCTAGCAGCACGGCGCTCATCGCCTTGCTTGTAATATAACTCACTCAATTCAGCCAAGTGATTCATAACGGCATCTGCGGTTTTGATATCCATAAAATAACCTCATTTTGCTACAATAGATGATATTTCAGTCACCAACGTTAATTTTTGCGATATTTCACTTTGAACGTAGCTTTGGACTGCTGAATCGTTTTGCCCCACTCATACTTCAAGGCTTTACCAACGCCCCAAAGCTCTGACCAGCCATAATCCTCAGGTTCAGAGGCCTTAACCTCGATATCACCCAAGTCATAAGTCTGGGAAAGCTTCAGACGGCTTAACAACCCATCAATTGCTATACTTGTACCTTTGATAGTAACAGTCCTTTCATCCTGCTCTCTTGGCGTGAAGTCAATGCTGCAAAGGTCTCGACCGTTAGCAGCCAGCTCATAATCAATTGAAACAGGGATTCCGACCGACTGACGAACGCGGTTCACCATTACCTCTTCCATGCCCTCCAAGTACTCAAAGATTGTATCGACTGATGTTGAATCGTCATAAGCGTCATGGGTGAACGCATACGGCGCGCAATCATAGCCCTGTTTCTCGCAATACTCCAAGAACTGGTACATGCTAGTGCCTGCTACCAAACTACCAAGTGATTGAATAATCTGGTTTTGGGCTTGACGATATTTAGCACCGCCTCCTGCATTTACATCAATCGGCACTTTGTTCCCCAGCATAGTCGTAACATAGGCATTCGTGCGGTCAATCTCGGCATGAGCCTTATGAATGAACTCCTTAATGCCTGGGAATTGCTTGAAAAACGCGTCAAAGATTGCCTGAGCTTTCTGAACATCACCGCCTGTATTCTCAATTGCGAAGGCATTCACACCCTTGCCGTACAGCAACCCGAAAGTACATGCTTTGCTGAATCTTCGCTCCTCGCTGGTAATTTCATCCTCAGGCTTCTCAAAGATTTTTGACGCAGCATAGCGGTGAATATCCTTACCGTCCAAGAATACCTGAATCAGCGCAGGGTCATTCGCAACCTTAGACAAGACTGTAACCTCAAGCGCAGAGTAGTCAGCATGAACCAATACATGATTAGGCCGTCTAGGAATCAGGATTGACCGCATGGGTGAACCCGCAGGCAGACTGTGAAAAGATGATGACCACCTCAAACTGTTGGCGGAAAGTGAGTTAAACTCAACATTCGTCAGCAAGCTTCCTGTCCGTTTCTCTTCAGCCGTCAAATCATCATACGGCTTCTTGCGGAGCCAGATATTGCCGCCATAGGTAGTGTCTGTTGTATCTACCAAATGCACGCTGCCTCGACCTTGTACGCCGTTGATATTGGCTGAGATGACCTTCAGGAGTTTCTTGAGTAGGAACAAGTCAAACAACAGTTTGAACTCTTTTGTCCACGTCTCAGGCTTATCAGAATCAACACCCAAGTAGCGTGAGTGAATCTGATAATGGTACTTGACGATATCAGAAGCATAACGGCCTATGTAATTGGGTAATTCTTCAATGGCTGTTTTCAGCATGCTACCAATAAAACTAGCCGTCTTGTTCTTGTTGCCCTTAACGTAAGCTGACAAGAAAGACAAAATGTCCTTAATGCTGTTGGACTTCAAGAAGTCATCACTCGGAAACACACTCATGACCTCGGGCAATCTACCCATCAAGTCGCTAGTCTCCAAGAATAGGTTGAGGATTACACCCAAGCGCAATTCCTCTGTTAAGTAGGTTTTCCAGAAAAAGTCTCTACTTGCCGCAGTATTGCTACCAGGATTCCAGAACCTTTTCAGCCACTCAATCTCTTTCTCTGGCGTATCTACCAGCATGACTTTTTCTTTCTGCGTCTTGCCCGTATAGTACACGAAATTGAATGGAATCTTTTGCTGCCCGTAGGTAGCCCAATCCATAGCCAATTCAGGGCTGAGGTTAGCTTTGCAGGCCTCGATAATGTTGCGCATCAGAGGTACAGCCTCAGCATACATCTCTTGTTCCAAAGCATTAGCAGCATTCTCATCCCACATGAAGCCATGTAATTCAAACTTAACAGCCATCCATGGTTGACGCAGACAGAAATGATAGCTAGGCATCACCTCAGGATACTCAAGCTGATAATGGTGAGCCAATACAACAGTGTAAGCAGCGTCAAGCGCGCAGTACACACCCAGAATCGTCTTGGGTGTAGCACCCCAAGCAGAAGGGAAATGGCGCAAGGCTTCAACGATTTCAGACGGCTCGAAATTTGCCTCAGCATACTCCAAGAACGCAAGAATGCCTGCGTTTCCGCTCGCTCGCAACGTCTCAATATCGCCAGACAGACAGGCTTGTTGTAATGCTGCGTTTCGACCGACTTTGCTTACAAACTTCTTGTACTCAGCCTGAAATTCCTTAACGTCAGCTTCCCAGATTGCAGCACCAAATTTCTTGCGCAACAGGTCTTTCAGGCTGGAACGCTCAGCATTCACAGAAGCCATGACTATCACGTCTTGGAATTTGTAAAACTTCTTAACAAGTCGGAAAGCGACAGCAATCTCAAACGTGCAGTTGTATGTGTAAATGCGCTGATAGTTAGCATCCAAGAACGCCTCAAACGCTTTCAAGGCTCGCTCAGACAACCCCTCAAAAGGTACATCATAGTGATAGCCGTAAGCATGATTGATGTCGGCGGAAAAGCTCAGGCCGATTTCAGTCAGCTTGAATCCCTCACTCATTGGCTCGACCGCGTTTGTCTCAAAGTCCAAGCCCAACTTGCCCTCTTGCGCCGTTAGCACTTCCAGCAGTTTCAGGAATTGCTCTTCACCGTCAATCTTGGTTGTCTTGATTTTCACTTGAGATTTGAACTCATGGAGATAATCAATCCGCTGACGATACTCAATAGCATCTTCACCCGATTTAACCGTGAAATATGACTTGACGACAGCAGCTGAGATTTCAGGTATCTCAAGCGTTGGGATAGCCTGAGACACTACCAACTGAGACATCATCTTACCCTTACTGATTGATGGGAACAGACAGTCAACGGCTGTACGACCGACGCAAATGACCTTTGTAATCCCCTGCTCACGCAAGAAAGCTAGGATTTCTTCTCGGTCTTTGTTTGCGATTTCCTCGTTGATAGTCGTGAACTCAATCAAATACGGCAAGAAACTAAGGGAATTGACTGTTGTACGCATAACGGCAGAGGCCGTCTCGCTCGAAGTAAAGCAGTCATTCACTGTAATCGCTTGGTTGTCTAAGTTTGAGATAATGGCTGTCTTTGCTGAGCCTAATTCTTTAATCCACATACAATATCCCCTATTTGACTGGTAATTCCTTCATGGTGTTGAAAAACCAATTGGGCACGTAACGTTTGACTTGACCTAACAACCAGCCAAAGGTAGGGTCAAGCATGAAAGTGTATGACTTATCGGTTGACGAACGGACACCACGGCCTGAGCCTTGAATAATTGCCAAGACAGTTGCATAAGCATACCAACCTGCGTCCACGTCTTTCTTCTTAACAACCCAAGGGTCACCAAGGAACGGATAAGGACATTTCATGAAGATGTTTACAGCAGCCAAGCCCTTACCCAAGTCAACACCCTCTGTAATACTTGGAGACACGCAGATAGTGCCTGGCTTCAAGATTTCCTTGAGTTTGCGTATCTCTTCTGTTGTCGGGATGAAGATACGGTCTTTCAAGGCTGAAAGCTCCTTGTACTTGTTCGCATTGACGTAGGATACCGAATGAATAATCACATTAGTGTCGGCTGGGTACTTGCTAATGATTGAGTCAATAATCTTGACGTAATCGGGAAAAGCCGATTCAAATGTGTCCTTGTTTAGCTTCGGCATGCCTGTAACAGCAAAGAATGGGCGATTTTCCAGCGGAAAGATGTAGTCACCATTGTAAACAAAGGTATCCTCATCACCCAAGCCTAAGCTATCCTTTACACGCTCAGCAGTAGCAGACATGAAGATGATAGCTTGAGGACGGCCAAACAATTGGTTGTAGTACTCACGCGGAATGAATACAGGTTTGAGGCTGAACTGGTATTTCTCCTTATCCCACTCAATTACCCATTCATCAAAGTTGCTACCAACCAATACATCCAGCTTGAACGCTAATGATGAGTAAGCATTCACTCTTGGCGTCAGGGTCTTTTCAATATCCCGATTCAAGGCTTTAGCCCAGTCAGCAATTTGTCGGCCTTCTAAGCTTGCTTGCAGGGTCTCAGCTTTAATTTCATTCGTCTTATTCTCAATCTCAATATTGATTTTGCGCATGGCTGAACGTAAGGCTAAAGACACTTGAAAAGCATAGTGCTTAGTCAAGGCTTTGATTGAGGTAACAGGAACGCCTAAACGGTCATCCAAATCCTCTTCATACTCAAGCAATTCTCTAGCCAGCTTGATAAGATTCAAGTCAAAGGCAATGCTAGCAATACAGGCTTCCTCGAAGTTGTGCGCCTCATCAACTACCAATAAGCCGTCTGTGTTGAAGAACTGGAATCCTGTAAAGAAGAAGGCATAGTTCAGATTCTTCAATTTGGAATGAATATAAGCTTGCTGCGCAGGACGATAGGAACACATATTGTCTTCCTTAGAATAGCGACAATTAGCGTGATGTTTCTCGCTTCTTGGAATCCCTGTGTCTTCCTCTGTATAGCAATCAAAGTTAGTGGCTGAAATCAGCTTCTTCATACCATGAATCTGGAAGTCATCCATGTATTGATTTTGCAACAAGATTGTCTTAGTCAGAATCAACGACTCATCTGCATACTTCGGGTCATCCTCTGAGGCTTGTTCTTGATACCGCTGAATCAGCTCAGTATAGACGGCGGAGATTTGAACCGCAACCCAAGATTTACCAGTACCAGTCTCAAGGCTCAACACTACTCGTTTCTTGTCCTTATTGAAAATAGCGTCAAGAGACAGCATGATAGCTTCCAACTGATGTGGACGGTATTGAAAATTAGGGAATCTCGCTTTCAGGATTTCCATGATTTCATTAGGTGTGACTTTATGGTCTAATAGCATTGTTCTTTTCCTTCGCTAAAGTTTGCAGCCTTGCTAGCAGGCTCTGTAATTTCTCAGGGTCATCAGCCCACTTGACTAGCATTCGGCCTAAGTATTCCTCAGGGTCTTCATAAGCAGGCATTACATTGACTTTCGAGCAAGTCGGAAATGTCCGTTTAATCTTATGATACAGCTTCCAGCTCAAATGCGTCTCATCCAGCAGGATATTGATTTTGCTAGGAGATATACGACGCAACATAGCTATCTGTAAACTGGTGATTGTCGAACCGAAAACGCACAACGGATTCGGCAATCCTAAAATTGTTGCAGCAATAGCGTCAAACACGCCCTCAACTAAGGTCACCTCACAATACTCATTGTTAGGTCTGAAGACATTAGTTGGGCTGTACAGGTATTTGACGCCTGCTGGGATATAGTATTTCATCTTGCCCTTCGGTTTATAGAAGCGCAGATTATAGCTGATAACTTTCCCAAAGTAAAGGCTGGGTACAGTCACACCGCTGTCGGGTAATTGTCTGAAGCCAAAATAGTCGGCCAGTTGAACGTAGAACGGAATGCGTGAAGCAAGATAAGCCTTTGCGGTATCGTCCAGCGGTTGAAATAAGGCCGTGTAGTCAATCGGCGGAATGTTATCAAAATTGAATGGCGTGTCTGTTACCATCTTGGACTTGAAAGCCGTCAAGACTGCGTCATATCGCACTTCTTCTAAAGGCCGTCCATCGTCCACGATACCGACTGCGTCACACTTAAAACAGTGTCCTACTTGCTTCTCACGGTCAAAGTAGAATTTGCCGTCATCATCTTCCTTGCCTCGCAATTCAAGGCAATAAGGGCAATCATACCTGTCGTGAGTCTCTGTTTGGCCGACAATATCATGGTCGTCAGGATTGAATACCCGCACTCTATGAGACAGCGCAGATTTCCTACTGGCTGCATAGCTCGGTATCTTCCTGCTGGCTTCGTCAACAGTGCGCCAAAGCTCTGTTATATTCGACATTATTGATTTATCCCTCCAATTGTACTTAAAAACGGCATCTGGCTTGCGTTAAAAAAGCCCTGGTGAGCTTTGATATTTCACTCACCAGGGCTAATTTTTAGCAATTACACTTTCTTGCGAACCATCTTATCAAACATTGGCGCCAACAACATAGCTTGAACGCGTGCAGCGTTGTATGGCTTATTAGTCTTAGCCAAGTCAAAGTAGTAGCGTGCAGCATCCTTAACAGAACCGCCGAAAACAGGGGATTTCTGAGCCAGATAGGTCTTAGCACGCATATTCAGCGCAACACCGTTAACAATAACGCTCAACAGGTCTTTGGCTGATACTTTCTTGCCTTGCAAGTAGTCACCCAAAGCTTTAAGGCCGTCTCGATTCGTTGCAGCTTCTTTCAAGGCTTTGCCCTTAGACTGTTTCGACTCAGACAGTACCCATTTGATAGCATCTTCAACGGTAGAATAACCGCTGATTGCTTTCATGGCTGCTTGAACCTCTTTCTGAGCTGGGCCAATCTTGACGGTGCTTGAAATCAGGCCTTTAATCGGCTTGCCGTTGTTAGTGTCTTCGGCCTTAACGCCTGAATAGACGTGGGAAGCACTAACAGTATGGATACCTGCTTTCAAGATTTCCTCAACCTTGTCGGAAACCTCAAACCATTCTTTCGGCGTTTCATTACCCAACAACTCTTCAACATCCAAGCCTGAGCCTGTTTGTTGCATAGCGCGTTTTGAGTTTGCGCCAATAGTATTGATGGTAGCATCACTGGAAGCTCGAACACGCATGCCTGGGCCAGAACCAATCAGGAGATAGGTTGACAAGACGATAGCACCGTCATGGCCGACCTTAGCATACAATTTCTTGAGCAAGTCAACCAGTTCATACTCTTTCTCCGTATCAACTTGAAGATTGCCGGTCACGAACATACCCTTGTCCAGATTCAAGTCAATCAGGCTATCTAGGTTGACGCTTGAAATATCCTCATCGTCAATCTCTGAGCCTAAGTTCAACTCAATGCCTGGATAGTCGCCAGCACGTGAATAGAAGTTGCGCGCCAAGTTCATAGCAGCCTCTTTACTCATGTACATGCGATACTCATAATACAAGGCTTCAACAGGGTTTCGGGCTTCCTGCGCCAGTTTCTCATAACGCTTGCGCGCTTGGAGATAGCGTTTCTTGCCTTCAGGTGTCGACATGTACTTATTCATCGTGTCAATCATCTCAGGCGAAAACATCTTATCAAAAGATGCGCTCTCACCAAACTTCGCAGCTTGAGCAATCGCGCTCTTAAGTCTTTCAGTCATTGTTGTCCTTTCGGGCTAAGACATCCAAGGCCGTCTCAATCAAAGCAATGCGGGCTTCTCGTGAGAATATGCCTGCGGCTGTATTTGCCTCATTCAGTACCAGCACTGAGAATAGGTTGCCTACTGTAATCAAATCAGCCGTGCAACCGTAAACAGCAATGGTCTGGTTGGTTATCGGATAGTTTTGGTTATACATCGCCAGAGCAGCCCGCACTTGAGATGAAAGCGTTGCAGCATAAGCAGCATAGTAGGCAGGTGAGCTTACTCGCATTCCGTCATCTTCAGCCTTCTCAAGTCTTGGGGCAATCATAACCAACAGGTCAGACAGTCTCAAGCTATCGGAGGCTAATTGACTCAACTCATTGTCCTTTTCAATGTCTGCATTGAACGGAGCGTTATGCATGCTGTAGTAAGCAAGACTATCAAACACGCTCCTGTCCGATACAAAACCTGAGCCGAAATTGCGGAACAGCTCATAGCGATTCTTGATTAGCAACTCCTGGAACGCTATGCCCTTTTCAGGTTCATTGGCTGCTAATCGTAAAATGTCCTGATGCGTCTTAGTGCCTTCAGGCATATGGTCTCGACTAGCGAAGCGCGCAACAGGCACGCCATGCTTCTCCGACCAATCAGTCATCAGTGTCGTCTTGCCTGCTCCGTGTGAGCCGCAGATAACGACCTTAAAATCCTTGTAATTTTTCATCATATAAATAATTTTCCGTTAAGAAAGCCTCACCAATAGCCAGCAAGTCTTTATCTAGTATCTGGTATTTCTTGAATGTTGTCTCTTGAATCTTCGCTACATTAGCCCAATCAAATTCACCGTCTGGTGTCTTGTCCTTGTAGCCTCGCAAATTAAGCTCTTCTACAATCTCATGCTCAACAGCCAATAAATCGGCTAATTTGACGATGAACTTGGTAACATCAGATACTTCAGACACGCCTAAGTCAGCAAGCACCTTGTCCTCGATAACGCCTAATGCTTTGACCAAGTCAGGGTTTTCGCGTTTGACGACATACTTGACATCGCCAGTAACGACTTCAGGCAAATCATGACTTGCAGCATACTGGACGATTTCAAACTTCAAGTCATCCGTGAACGTGATACCGTGTTGAGCATAGAAGTCGATGATATCAAGGCAGATAGCCACTACCTCAGCATGGTGCTGAGATAAAGAACGGCGGTGCGCTCGAACGTTAACGCCTGACCAACGGTCAACGTGATGAGAGGCTTTTGTTAAATCGAAGAAATTGTTGTAAGTCATGATATTTGTCCTATATGTACTCGATATGTTATTTGATTGGGCAGAACATGTCTGAATGCATGAACGCGGTTTTCAGGTCTGTATTTGATATGCTGTCGACAGCTATAAACATCAAGTCTGCTAACTCGCTCTTGTAGCTATCGGTAGAATCCTTCACCCAAACTTTTCGGGTTAGCTCGTAAACCAAAATCATCAGATAGTCTTTGATCAGCAAAGAGTGTTGGAAGATTGAGCCCCGCAACAAGTCTAAAGCAATTTCACGGAGTTTGTGTGGTACAAAGCGATTTTCATACAAGGTCTCAATCGCATTACCCATGAACGCGCGTACAGCATTAACAAATTCGTCAGCACCCTTGATATCCTTCAGACTGCCCGTCAGACTATCTAGCTCAGGGTAAGCCAAAGCCGATTCATTCGCCAAGACGGCCTTGAATTGCTTCTCAGCCAAGTTATTGCCCTTCTCAACTGCTACTGGGTCGTTAGCCAGATACACGTGCAGATTGTTTGAGAACAGCGTGTAATTACCAATTCCCTCAGCAAATTCGTCAGGATGTTTTTGGTGTAAGTACAACGCAGTTAGTTCCTGCAGGAAGCTGAACTCAAAGAAATTGATTGTAAACACACCATAGCTGACGTCATTTGAACGGTTGATTACAGTCAAGTCAAGCTGTTTCGTCTCTTGATTGACGTCAAAGTACAGCATGTTGTTACATGACCTGTCCTTGATATGCGGTGTTCCGTGATTGAATTTGATAGCGTCATACGATTCTTGGGCTGGGTCAAAGATACTCAAGACGGCTTGACGGGTCTGAGGGTTGGCCTCAAGATACTTGATAACTCCAGCCCATTGATTATGCTGATACAACATCGGGCCATAGGCTCTAGTCCAAGTTACACCATCGTCTGAATACAAAGGTGCGCGGTGTAGGAAGTATTCCAGCCAGCCTGAAATTACCTTAGAACCCGATAACACCCAAAAGGTCTCTGCAATAGCAGCAGCGATTGAGTTATTGCGCCCGTCAAGCGTAACATAACGCTCTTTCGGATTAGCAACGCAGATTGTAGCTCGCTTTACAGCCTTAGTTGTACCCTTCTCAGATTGAGTTACTGCGCCGTGAGAATCAATCAATCTCGCAGCTTGGATATACGCGTCATTTACATTCAGCGCATTGATTAAGTGTGGCATGGTTATCCTTTCTGTTCGCCTGTTCATTATACACAAAGAACGACTAGGCCGAAAAACGCATTCACGAAGAAATTATTTTTCGGCCAGTTAGCTAGACAGTAGAATCTTCTGAGAGGACAGCTGCCGATACGGCGTTGTACCCTTGATAGTGTCCGTTGTATCCGTCTGCCTCTAGCAACGGAATATCCAGCTGGTTGAACTTGAGCTGACCTATACGCTGGCCAGCCTTCAACACGATAGGATACGGCGCGGAATTATACAATTCAAGAGTGACTGAGCCGTTGAAGCCTGGGTCAATGAAGCCTGCTAGTTGATGTTCCAAACCGACACGGCCTAATCTTGACTTCAGACAAAAGTCAGCACATATATCCAGAGGGATTGAAAAGATTTCCGCAGTATGAGCCAGAATGAACTGTTGAGGCTGGAGGGTGAATGTTCCTCCCTCCTCAAGCTTAACCCAGTCAAAGTATTCCTCATTGCCTTCCAGCCAGCTTTTCAACGGCTCGGATTTACCATTGGGAACCATTAGCTCATAACCAAGAGTTACATCCAAGCTTGCAGGATTGATTAGCTTGCGCAGGTCAAATACATCTCTGTTCTCAACCAGCCCTTTAGTAATCAACCGCTCGATATTGTAGCGCGACAGAATCATGTTATTCTCCAGTCAGGATACGGTGAACGGACAAGGCTTGGAATTGAGCGTCAGTCAAAGCGTTATGAGCAGCATCTACAGGAGGTCTAACTCGCGCAATCTTAGGAAACAACAGGGTGGCTGTACGCATATCAAACACGTGATAGTATTCCCAAGGCACTTCATGACCTAGAATCTGAAGCCAAGCAGAAATGATTGAGATGTCGTATCCACTACCATTTCCCCAGACACCAATATCCTCTGAGATAACATTAGGCTCGCCAGCTGCTGCTTTCTCGGCAATCAGACGGCGCAAGGCCTCTTTACACTTGCGGAAATACTCAAGGAATACCAATGCAGCATCTTCGTGCGACATTGTACCTGATAAAGCTTCGTTTCTGACTTCAGGATTCTGACTCCGCCACCAATTCAAGGTGTCTTCATCATGAGTGAAGCGTGAGTCCAGAGCAGGTCTGATTTTGATATAGCCGTCTGGAATCAGTCCTTTCAAGACACCCATAGTAGCAATACCAATAGTCAAAATCTGTACACCGTCTCTACCTTTTGACGGACGGCCAACAGTCTCTAAGTCAATCATCAAATGCGCAGAAGGCATCTTATTGTCGGTGAACTGTTTAAGGACTGGGACGTGAGCCAGACCAGGGTATTTCACCATACCTTCAGGCGTTTCCCTGTCCTTTTCCGTGATCAGAATTTCAAGGCAAGCAGGGTCTTGGCTAGTGAACGAATGCAGCATAAATAGCCCTCCCTGCGAAGTACAGGCCAACCAGCAATACAACCGCAATAATCGCAATATGCAATTTGGTGAACTCGCTAGTGTCTAACAAGCCCTTAGGCTGTTCCGCTTCAGCCTTCGCCAAGTCCTTCAAAGCCAATGCTGAACGGTACAAGTCATAGCTACCAGACAAACTGTCTGCGGCCTTACTGGCTGTAAAGCAATCGAAAGCCAGTTGAGTCAGGTCGGTAGGAATATTCAATGTACGACCACTTGCGGAAAGCTCGGTCAGGCTTTGAATAGCAGCTTCTTCCAAGATAGCCCGATTAGCCTGCTTGAGTACACGGTGAGCAGCCAATAACAAGTCAGCTTGGTCAGCGGTCAAATTTGGATACACAACAATCATATATCACTCCTTGTCTGTAATCCCATACGGCAATACAAGTCGAATGATTGCGGGTATAGGGATTCTAAACATCTTGTTGACCTCAGTCAAGTCCTCAGTCTTCACTAGCAGGTCAGTCGTTTTCGGGTCAACATCTACACGCAAGTTGCTTACGGCAAATGGTGTCTGTATTCTAGCTCGGTGAATTGGTGTTCCCAGTTCAGTCATCGGCTCGAATCGGCCTAACGCTTCCAATGGCGCCAGCCCTAATCGGTTACAAGCAACCTTAGACAACAGCAATATCTCTTCTGCGTCTGCCTCAGGATACTCAGCAAAGATTTTGGGCAGTTCAAGGTCTGTATATTGCTTATCATCAATCTTTACAAGAAAGCCTGTTACTGTCTTCTCAAGCGTCATAGTGAAGCCTGTTGAACCGCAATTATCAAACTTAATCATGCTACTTTCATCCCCTTCGCTCGGAGTGACTCAATCATCTCCTTGTCGATAGCGTCAATCTGGTCTTGGTACATGATTGGGATTGAGCTCAGCTTCAAACGGAAACTCAATGCGCCCAAGTCCTGCTCCAGATAAACGAAGCGCAGGCCGTCTCGGTCGAAACGATAGCCGATGACTTCATTTGTACCAGCCATTCCTGCGAAATGCAATTCACCAGAGTTATTGAGTACATCACGCGCTTCTGTAAACTGTTGCATAGTCAGGCGTGTTGAGCTCAAGTCAGTAAAAATCAGGTTTCGGGCTTCGTGTAAGCCTTTTGCTTTCACCAGCCAATCAAAGAATCGGGGGAAATTGTTATTGCTAGTGATTTTCATGACTCAACCTTATCGAATCTATGGAATTCTTCAAACCATACACCATAGTGTCGGGATATAAAGGCATGGTCAAACAACTCAACAAACTTCAAGTCTCTATTGACTTGCGGTTCATAAGGGCTGAAATAATGGCTTCTCAAGCTCAGGTTGTCGTGATGGTTAAGGTATTTTCCAAATGGGATCATTTGAGCGGGCAGGCAATAAATAACCACATTCTTTCCTTTAGCTAAAAGGTGTTCAGCCTCTTGTAGCATGCGTTCTGTACGGCCTGTTCGTCTGTTAGGGTCTTGAAACATAGTCAGTTCCTTTCATAAGGTTTTGCTTGAAAAACATAAACGATTGATTCTAGCCAATCAACAATCTCAGGATTCAACGGCATAGTTTTGAATCCGCATCTGTATAGCATTGCTGAGTCATAGATTTCAATAGGCAGTCGGACAGGCAAAGCCTCGAAGCCTGCTTGAGCGGTTTTCATCTTATCAACAATTGCTTTTGAATTATGATAAGCCTGTTTCGTGCTGAATGGGACGGTCGGTTGCTCATAGCCGATGTCGTGACCAAACAATTCCTTATAGACGGCGTACATGTCGACACCTAAGGAATACGCACGCGCAATATAGACAGCTACTGTATCTTGATTAGGACTCAGCGCAATCATCCCTTGAACATTCTTCGTACTGGCTGCTGCAATACAAGTAGCACCTTTCAAATTCCAGAAGTCGTCAAGCTGCGACACCTCTTTCCATTTCACATAAATATATGGCTTCTCAGCTGTAATCAATTTCAAGTTAAGGCAGACAATAGCAATCAGAAAAGTAAACGCAATGCTGAAAGCAGCCCAATCACCCTTTAGGAGCGCGTTACAGGCCGTGAACGCAGAAATGATTGAAAACGATATGGCTGCTGGTTGTTCCCAGATAGCCGACCAATCAATCCGCGTTTTCACGATACGCATTGACTTGAGTGAGACAGCATGGTTGAAAGTCTCAGCTGTAAGCAGCTTTCCAGTCTGCACGTCAAAAATAAATTTGTTGATAGACATTTTGAGTTTCCTTTTTCACTGGGTCTAGTGCGAATTTTACTTAATGGTTATCTGAGAACATGATATCTTTTTATCTGCTTCAGAAATTCGATTTGTTCGGTTGTAGGCTTGAGTAATCCCATGAAAGCGGCACCGCTGTAGTAAAAATGCGAGTTGTGCCTACGGTCTCTTAAGGAATACTTGTCAAGAAGTACATAATAAAACACAGGATTAAAGTTTTTATCGAAAATACGCAATTTAGCTACATAGTCTCTTAACTCGATGGTGACTGGGAATAAAAGCCTATCAGTAAAAGCACCCTTTTCAGCTACTTCAAATGTTCTTGAGTAATAAAACTTTTCGTCTGCAGTTAGCTTTAAAATGTCTTCGCCTGACCTGCTGAAAACACAAATGCCATAATTGCCCAAGGCAGGCATTTGTGTTAAGTCTTTAGTGACTTCAAAAATCCTTATGTGAGTCTTGCCCTTAGTCGGCCAAGAAGTATTCCTATGACTTTCATCCGCTTTAATAATGAGACCATTATAAAAGTTTTGAATAGAAAGGACTGAATAAGGGTCATCCGTCATATTTTGTATGAAGAATGCGCGTGGTTTCATTAGGCCTTGTATTAAATATTGATAATTGATATTAGCTGTAAGCTCAGGGTGTTTTTCTCTAATCTTATTAAAGAATTTAAGGTGCTTGCCGTGAACTGTTAAATCAAAAAATCCTCCTGAATAGTTTTCAGGCAAGTCTTTAGAATCAACTGTTGACCTGTCAAACTCAAAATTTTTTAATCTGGCGTAATCTACATCCAATTCGTATATTCTGGAAAGAACCCATGGAGTGTCTCTATCCGCAGCATCAACGCCGTCTATCTCAATACCATACATCCTATTACCCCTCTTGATACCATATATGTGTCTGCCTGAACTACTCTTGAGCCTGTAACAGGTATTTTCGGGTAATCCTCAAGGATTTCTCTTTTTTGACCTGTATCAAAAATTATATTGTATTCTGGATTGTTCCAATTAGCTCTATTGTAATTTGTAGGCAATAACACTTGCTGAGGGTGAACGAATCCTCCAAAATCGGTTTTCCCTATCTCGTTGCTGTTAACATTAGCAAGTTTTAGTATCTTGAGCCCTTGCCCCTCGACATTCAGCACAAGATAATCCTGTATGCTATCATATTTCTCATTTAGCTGAAACGGATTAGAATATACAATGAACTTCTCACCAAATTCTATTTCAGGAAGATTTGGGACGATACCGACATCAATGACCTTCGGATACCCCCCTGCAACATTACAGATGAGACCGTAACAATATGCTCAGTTATTGATTTGATATCAAATTGATTTCTGAATTCTAAGTCAGAAAGATACAAGCCGTAGCCTGGCATATCTTTTCCTTTCTTAAAGTTTGAGATTGATTGAAAAAGATTTCCTCTTTAGGAATCGCCCTAACCCTGTTGCTAGCAGAAGCGTTGGAGAGTGAACGCTGACCTAGCATACTGCATGGAGGTAGGAGAGGTAATTGATACAAGGTCAAAGCGATTCCGAAAAAGAACTGGTTACCATTATCCAGCGTCACTGAGCTTTCTCCATGACGGATTTTCTATATATTAAGTCTGGAGTGATAGTAGGCTTTATTTTACTTTGCGCCTACCAGACAAAGTTCAGGAGTCAACTTGCTCACCACAGCCAGCTAGAAAATAGGCTAAACTAACAGGCTGCAGTCAACAGGTTTAACTGTTGAAAAACAAAAGGAACTTAATATGCTAAACAAGGCCAATATTACCATTTATGTCTCCCGCATATTGGCGGACGGGATATGCAACCCCTTGCAGGTAAATCAATCAGCTACAGATTTCAGTCATCATAGCTTTATACAACTTGTTTCTTTTGCGAACAGACTCAATTGAATTGTTCATAAATACAGGATGTTTGTTGACAATTATTTCTGCAATCTCGCTCGGAGTTTTCGAACAAAATTCATAGTCAATCATCCTAGTATTCCCGTCAACTACCAAATAGCTCTTACCTTCTCCCCATGCAGACCAGTAAAAGAAGTCACAATCTAGTCCATCTAACACATAGGCATTGTCTTTGTCTTCAATGTAAAAGTATGTTATGCCTCTTCTTCCTCTAATAGGCAGATGCATCACAAAATACGGATTTACGCATGAATCTAACAAGGCCTTTGGCTCTACTGGAACTTTCTTGTAAGAAGCTCCCTCCATAAATACTACACCAACGAAGACGATAAGCAAACTCAGGCCAATTATTAGCAGCAACATAGCTTCAGGCGCAAATTGGGTTTTGGTAAAATCCCAGCCTATCAAAACACAAGCTGCCATAATAACCCCAGCCCCTATGACCCCAGTATTGAGTACATACGTGTGCCATCTCGTTGAGGATTTGCTGTAATACGCTCGAAACTCGCCTGTTTGACGGTTCATTTTCAGTAGCGTATCAGTCATTGAGTGACTCCATGTATTTTGCAAACTCTTCTGAGTCGGAGCTTTGAGCAGGCTCAATCGCGTCATAGTATTTTGAAGTGCCCTCTACAGTCACGGACAATTCTTTGATAAACTCGTCAACATCCATGTTAACATCACGGAAATTGTTGATTGAGATACCGGCAGAAATACGGCTTCGCTCAAATTTCAATTCGTCAATCTTCGCAAGGATTGAAGATTTTGATTCCTCCCAAGAGTCAATCTGGGATTGAATGCGTGCCAAGAAGTCTTGTTTCTTACCTAACAACACTTTAATGCGGAATGCTTCACGCGCTTTGCGAGGGTCTTTAGATTCAGCTGCGCGCAACTCTTGCTCCAGTCCTTTCAAGATACTTGTATGCTGCTTCACTTGTTCTTGAGTATCCGACTCAACGGACTTGAGTTGGGCTTGCTCGATACAAATGCTCTTGAGATGTTTATTCAGCTTGTCGATTTCACCCTGAATATACTGTTTCGCTGCGGAAGAATCAGAGCTAATCATGTCCTTAACAGCACCGTTAGTTTTAGAAGTGAAAATGGCTTTTACAGCTTTAAATACGTTCATTTGATATGTCTCCTGACTAGGTTGATAATAGGTAGCTTTAAATCTCGCTCACCAATTTTAATTTTTAGGCTTTCCGCAAGAATCTTAGCGTTGAGACTTTCATGTCGCTTCGCGCAAGACTTTCAAGGCTGAAGCGTCAACATTGTAGCGTTTCAGCAACATCTTTTTAACAGATGACTTGCTAGGCAATTCATTCGGGTCAACTGTAATCTTGTCTTCAATCAGCTTTGCGCCTTGTTGAATCTTGAAATACCAAGTTTGAAACATCATGACTTCCTCAATCGTTATTAATCTGGTGGGTGCCGCAGGACTCGAACCTGTCTGCCTACCGTTTATGAGACGGCTGCTCATACCTCATGAGCTTGACACCCTCTGCTTAATCTGGTGCTTGGGATACTCTTTATCGCTCAAGCTATGACTGTATATTCTGTTCACCAATTCTAATTTTTATGAATTAGCGATTTTTATTTCAAATCTAATTCTTCTTTGACGCGTTTGACTACATCTGGAACAAAGCCGTCCAAGACTTCAGCCGCATCAGAAAGAATGTAAGCGTCAAAACGCATTTGCAATTCTTTCAAGGCCGTGCTAGTTTTGCGTTTACCGCCTTCTGAATTGAAAATATCAACCATTGTCTCTGCTACTGCTTGAGACAGATAGTAATTTGTCTGATGAATAGCACCCTCAAGGATTTCCATGCGGGTCTCATAGGCTTTAGTCTCAGCAATAACCTCATCTCGTATTGCGTCTGGGATTCTGTCTAAGATAGCTAAGGCCAATTTGTTATCGGCGCATTCGGCTTCTCTACGAAGCTCCTCTAAAGTCATATTGCTGAAATACACGGTGTTTCCTTAAAAGTGCTATTCATAAGCTGATATTCCATCAGCCAATCTTAATTTTTAATCGACCACTTTTGCTCAAGGGTCAATCCGCACAACCCAAGCATGCGGTCGGTTGTCGTCTTGAGATAGACAAGTTTTCCGCTAGGGTAAGCATACAAGTCACCTGTTTCTTGAATGCTTAACACTGTTGCTTGAATGCCGTATGAGTCAGACACTACTTGAGTGCCCTCTCGCAGTTCATCAATCCTTAGCATTGCCGTCATTGTGCTTGTAGAAGGCTTCATAGGCCTTATAGACAGAGTCAACGGTCACTTCGGATAGCCCCTCAGCCAGACGCAAGGCTTGGGTGTTATCTTCAAGGCCATTTACAAATTTGCGGTATGTACCGTCATTGTAGCCGTTATTCTGGCGGAATCTGTTCAACGCATTCTTGACGACATATCGGGTGTACAACTCATCAAAGCACATCCCGATTCGTTGGCAAAGACGCAAAAATTGCTTCACGGTATCGGGATTGCGATTGATCATAGCATTGATGAACGGCGTAACATTCTTGTCGTATTCAGTGTTAGGCTTGAGTAGCTTCTCTTCTACGCCATCAACCACGAATGCGATATGCTGGCCTAACGGTCTCACGCGGTCTTCAAAGTTGAATTGCGCGGTCGGTCGGAATAACAACTCAGGCTCAATCAGGTCAGACAACAAGAAGTGCCAGATATCAACCAGTTCAGTCTTAGCATTCTCAATATCAATATCCTGCTGCTTCCACCATTTGTAGCCTACTGATTCCAGATACTCACCTGTCTCGGCAATGATAGCATTAGCCCAGGAATTGCCTTTAGCATACCATTCTGCGCCCTGCGTTACAGTGTTGTTCTCGTGCTGCAATCGTAACATCGTCAGCACTTTATTGAGTGTATTCATAATTTTCCTTTCGGTCGTGTTTCCTGCGGTTGTTCCGCTCTCACAATACACAAAGAACGAAAGGACTGAAAAGCGCATTTTCTCTAAAATATTTTTGATTTTTCTATAACTCGTTGTTTTGCTTAAGAAGAAAGTTTATTCAGGCTTCAGTCTCTGCTCTTGACTGAACCATCTCACAATACACAAAGCACCGTGAGATGAAAAAGCGCATTTAGCGGAAAATATTTTTTGATTTTCTTGCAACAGTCTTTTCGGAGCGGTCGGACGGCTGAGCAGAGGGACAACATGCACTGCTAATTTGCAATATGAAGCTTGTAACGGTTGGGTTTCGTACATAAATACAAGATTTTGGCTAAAAATTTCCCTGATTTATTAGAAACTTATCCACGAAATATACGATTCCAATGTCATAGATGTGATACATATCAAACACAAATTATATATTATCTCTAATAAACGATAATTCAACCACTCACTCAACCTACATGAGACTGCTACAGCCATGAGAGTGAAATCAATCATTCTTCTGCTGACTGATTTTCTTCTTACAATCATGAGCCCAAAGCAAGGATTTCTCCGACTGAAAACACTCATGCACTGAGATTGAAAAACATGATACTGTTCTGCTTGCGTTGTGAGTGTGAGCAAGCAAGAAGGGGAAATTATCAATCATGCACTGAAATCAAAAATCAGACGGCTCGAAGGGATTGATTTCAATCATTGACTGATGAAACTTGAGGGTGCTGAGCAAAGATTGAAAACTGAATCTTGTACTAGACAGAATCTCGAACATAAATCCAAGATTTTGTCTAAAAATTTCCCTGTATTTTTAATCAATTACCAACGAAATATACGATTTCAATGTCATAGATGTGATACAATATCAACACACAAGTATTATATATCTAATAATCTTCTATCTTGTACCCTCACTCATTCATTCTCACCCTTATCAATCCCTCAAGCCATGAGCATGGAATCTCAATTCTCAACCCTGTTGACTGCTTGAAACAGGAACAAGGAAAGGTTCTGCCTGCTGTGATGATTGAGCAGGCAAGAGTTGGGAACAATCAATCTAACAGTCAATCACTAACAAACAGACAATCATGCACTGGCTGAATTGAAAGCAGACATTCAGCCCTGTTCCTTTCTCAATCCTTCTCAAGTCTGCTGAAGCATGAACTAATAAACATGAAAACAGCCCTGCTGTGTTACCAGAGGGCTGATGTTTTCGGCCTGATTAAAAATAAGCCAAAATTCCTCGAAAATTAGCTGGGTAGGGATTCTGCCCAAGCCGTTTACCATTCAAGGTCGCTAAAATCGAAACTAGACTGCTCTGCGCTTGAATACGGCTGTGAAGCTTAAAATTAGCGACTTAAGAACTCCCTGCTGGAGGCCTGTTTGGCTTCGTCTAGCAACTTGTACGCCAATTTTCGGCCTGCTGTACTAATGGCCAGCTTGACGGTCGGTGCAAGATTGGGTTCATATGCTCCGTCCATAGTCTTGATGTAGCAGATTCTGAAATTCAACTGTTGATTAGCAGCTGTCTGTCTCAAGATACTTTCAAATGCTGGCGGGGTCATGATTTCATACACCGACAAGACGATTGACCGCAACAATTCTGCATTCGTCTCATCCAGCCGTACATTCAACAATTCCTGGGGCAATTGGATGTATCTGTCCAAGTCCAGCGGTCGGATACCGCAGGGGATGTTAATCAGATTGCTTTCAGGCAACAGCTTGTTGTATTCCTCAATTGATGAAAACAGCTTGGCGGATAGCCTGTTCTGCCAATAGCGTGATGATTTCATGTAGTGCAGCTGCTCTTCTGAAAGCTCAGCCCATTGTTCCTTGACGGGTCTCAATATAGCCATGTATCCTCCTCAATCAGGGCTTGTGGTCTCAAGGCCTTGTATCTTGGGGCAAATGCAGGCTCTTCAACAGCAACTGCTGCCCAATATCCATTCCTTTCTGAAACCTGATAATCGCAGGCCAATTCAACATCACCGTATCGGCCACCTAGAAACTCGTATAGCACGTTGCGGGCTTCGGCCATAGCTTGAGTTGTCGTGACGTCAGGAACAGCCGTTATACACTTGTAGCCCTCTAGTAACCTGACTTCTGTATCGGTGTCTGTAATAACCGTTATCAGCTGCTTATAGAACATGATTGCCCCTTATTGACGATGGTACTGTTTCCACAGCGCAAACATATCATCCCACGAACCTAACTCCATGAGCAACACGCTGAACTCAACTGGCTTACCGTCAATCAAGTACATGCCAGGACAAGCATGGTTCAGGTGTTCGTTGAATTGAGTTGTTTGATTTGCGTTCATCATTTGCCTCCTAAAGATTGAATGGCCTGGTTGAAGTCGATAGCTAGTTGTACGGCCTTAACAACTAGCTCCTTGTTAGTCATCCTGCTGTACTCACCTGAGGTAACCATGCTATTGAGCAAGACATTAGCCCTCGACTCAACAGACTTATCAGATGGTAGGATAGCGGTATTGTAATCAATCTGACTAGCAGCCCAGATAGTCTCAATATGAGCATGCTTGAAAGAGATAGGCTGGCCTGAGTAGCTCTTGCCTGTCTTACCTCGAATCTGGAACACGCCATAGCAATAGCAATCCTCAACACTAATCTGATTGACGGCCAGTATGCAGTCTGAGCCTGCTAACTGGACGAAGAACCATGCACCGTGACTACAAGTCATATACTTCCAAGTGCTGAAGTCTCTGGCTGCTGTTCCCTCGTCTGGGACAGTCGTGATTCTGTTAACAGCCTGCATTTCAGCCTCCTTTCGTCCAGTTATCCTGTTCTGGATGATATGGAATCTTTTTCCTGAGCGGGCCAGGGGCAGTCGGTTGAGTTGACTTAGGCCGTCTAGCTAATATCCCAATAAGCTTCTGCATTTTATGCATCTGCTCATACAACTCGTCAATTTCCTGACGTTGCTCTCTTACCTGACGGCGCAAGCTTCGCAGCTCAATATCTATTGACTTCAGGTCAAATTCTAATTCTGACTGTTTCATCTTCAGCCTACCTTTCAATTGACGCGTTCGTGTATCGTCTTGAATTTTACAATCAGCCCATTATCGGCCTTGAAATGTCTCGGCTTAATCCATGTCATAGCAGCTGTAGCCAAATTATTGAATAGCAGAATCTCCATGACTACCTTGCCTAGCTCTAGTGTCGCTAAAGCAAACTGTTTGTCTTTCTCACGCTTCATCTCAATCAGATGAAAGGTCTTTTCGGCCTTTAGCTCTTCATAAATCTCATGCTGCAACTTAGTGCCTGGGACTTTCGGAGTGCGTTGCAAGGCTTCTTTCAAGTAGGATTGAGTCGGTAATGTCGCATAGCCCTCAACTGCGATATTGACACTCGGCACTTCGATATATGGCTGAGGCTCTGCAAAAGGTTCAAAAACCGTTTTCGGCGTATAGAAGCCGTAAGCGTCAACGCCGTATCCCGACAACTCATAGTATGGCGAAGGCGTTTTGAGCTTATCCTCGCCTCGTTTCGACAGGATAAATCGGATTACTTCCAATTCTGCTTTTAGTCGGTAGGCGTTCATATAAACCGCTTTGATACCGTCAAAATCATTCGGCTTCAAGTCTTCTTGACTGACGATATCAAGCCCGCACAGAGGGATATGTACTTCATCATCACGCACCTTGTACACATACCCATTCTCATCCAGATGAGGCAGCAATTCCTTGCTTGTAACCAATGTCGGCATATTCAGTTTGCCGTCACGGATAATCGACAGATTGCGATAAACACGGACAACATGTTTCTTGCCGTTAGGTTGAGTGAGGATAGCGTCAGCTGCATACATCAGATTGAGGTTAGCGCGTGAACGATTCGGCACGATTTCAACACGGTACAGTTTGTCTCGGACAATATCAACTGTTTCACCCTGCCAGTCGGTCGTTTCGGCCTTAGCTCGCTGAGTTATCACTTTTGACTTGTAGGGGTTCACCAATGCCTTATGCTCAATAATAGCAGCCATGAGGTTCATGAGTGTTTTCTTGTTTGAGTAAGCCAGCACTTTATCCTCGCAAGGCTTTTCGGCTTCCTCTTCGCTTTGAGTATCACCCAAGATAGCTTCAATCGCCTTATCGGGATTCTGCAATGCTTCTGAGCTCAACACGAAATTAGCCAAGTCTTTGCGACGCAGATTGTAGGCGCAAACATTAGCAGCTGAAACAGGTCTGCGTTTGAAAATAGCAACAGCAATCTTACGGATGACGCTGTCAGGCACATCTTTGCAATTCGTGTAAACAGCTTCAGGTGCACCCAACAGGCTTGAGAAAGACTTGCCCTTGTAATTGCGACTGCGGTATTGACGCGGAATCAGAAACAGTTTAGCAGTATCTGACTGAGCCAAGTCTTTGAGGTCAGTAGCAAATTCCATCACATCTAGGTCAATGCCTGAAATGCTACTGTCTGTTGTTTGCAGTTTGAATCGGGTATCAGCATCCATTAGGACAGCTTCAAACCGTACACCTGAAAGCTGTATCAGGAAGAGTGTTGGGTTCATAATTCATCACCTATCGGTCTGGTTGTAGGCTGTTATCTTTCAACAGCCAGCTTTTATTTTTCGAGTCAAATCAGTCGCTGTTGTCCTGCTTTCAAGTACCAAGTCAGTACTCCTGCGGACACGCAGAGGAAAGACTCAACGGCTCGTTGTTTTGAGAGTGTAGCGAAGTTAGCAGGGTCACAGAACATGATTTCAGGTTCATCTTGCTCAGGGTATTTCAGCTTCACAAGAAACAAGTTATCCTCAAGTTCATGCTCAGAAAAGACTTCAGTCATTTCAGGTAATGTTTGCTCAACCATCAATTGATGTTTGAAGCGCGGTAGCAGTGTGTTATTCAGTTGCATAGTGTTGTCTCATCATTTGGTTGAATATGATTTAAAGTCTCATCGACCAACTATAATTTTTATCAGCCTGTCTGTCAGCAGGTTCAGTCGGTCGGATAGCTTAGAATCTGAGATTTCACTCTCATGGCTTGAGAGATAAGGATGAGGGCTGAGTGTCTGTTTTATTAATTATTAGATATATTAATACTTGTGTTTTGTTATTGTATCACATCTATGACATTGAAATCGTATATTTCGTGGATAACTTCTTGAAAAATAGCAGGAATTTTTAGCCAAAATCTTGGATTTATGTACGGAATCCCAACTAATACAAGATTCAACTTTCAATTCCTGCTATTGCTCAGCCTAAAGCACTGGTCTAGTCAACCCACATCTGCATAGGCCGTCTCAGCTTCTCACTCACGCTGCTAGTCATCTCAGCTTGCTGGCCTGGTACAGGTTTGTCGTTTGAGGGCTTCTTGTAGTTGCGTTTGTTCTTCTGGTCACGCTTGAAGTCAGCCTTGTCAATCCCTAGCTTTGCTTGTAAGTCCTCTTGAACTTCTGACCATGTTCTGGACTTACCCTCAGCAAGATAACCAGCATGAATGTCTGCATAAGTCTTAGACAGCCCTAAAGCAGGGTCAGACACTTTGATTTCACGCAACAGTTTATCCTTATCAACCAGCCCTGCTTGCATGTAGGTCACGAAGTCAGTGCGCGATTGCAGTTTATGTGGAGCAGCTACCAGCCACATGAGTGCAAGGTCTAATGGCTGAGCAACTGGGACTTGAACGCCAAACATCATTCGCGGTTTAGCTCGATGGACTGCTAAGGCATAAGGGTCGAAACCGATATTGAACAGCAGGTCATAAGTCTTAGTCTTGCCACCACCCTTAGCAGCTTTCATCTGATACTGACCAGCACCTACTTCCTTGAAGTCAAATTCGTCTGCCAGCACTTCCATGACTTCCTCTTCATCTGAGATGACTAGCAAGTCTAGGTCTTGTGTTGCTCTCGGTTTGGGTGCATATTCGTTGTAAGCTAACCCGCCAACAATACAGTACTCAAAGTCATTCTCATTCAGGACTGCTATCAGTCGCTTGAACTGGGACTTGAAGTCTTTGTAGCCTAATGCTTCATATGCTTTGAGTAGCTCGGCACTTCTGGACATACATTTCCTTTCAATTTGAAACTGGCTAAAATCGCCAAAATTAACGCGGTTAGAACGCTGCTTGGGCGAATGCTTGCTCAACTCGTTAGAAGCTGCTCTCGGTCGCTGCTAGGTCGTCTATTACGCGTTTGCGGTAAATTCTCATCACTCGGTCTTGAATAACGTCTCCGTGACAGGGATGAGGGCTACACCAGCAGAAAAGTCGGATATCATAACCTTTCAGCAATTCTTCAACTAATCTACTGATAATCTTGTATTCTCTTGATTGGGTATCAGCCAGCTGCTTATCAAGATATTCAGCATACAAAGGGATACACTTACCTCTTCCATGTTCTTCAACAGTAAAAGGATTTCCCAAGCCGATAGCTTCATAAGGTGGTGCTGAGCCTCTTCCTATGTAATACTGTTTGACTTGAGGATTCTGGTCATAGCTCATCTTGCGGATATTTTCAACTGTAATCCTGCTCATGTTGTTCCTCCTTGAGTCTTGATATCTGTTCAGCCAATTCTAATTTTTCAGTCAGCTCAGTCATTACTCATGCTGATTCTTCTCAACTCTAGGCTGACCAATCATCAGTCAGCCAGACGGTCGGAGGGATTCATCATGACTGCGTGTTTCCTTGTTCTTCTGATTCTTGCCTGCTACATTCACATCGCAGGCAGAACATTTCATGATTTCAGTCTCATGGCTTGAGATTCTGTTTTCAATTTCATGATTTCAGTCTCATGACTGTTTGTTAGATTGAGGGATTCTTTTCATGCATGGTTGTTCTCAAGTCTCAAAGATTAGTTATTAGTTATATACTTTTGTATTTGTTATTGTATCACATCTATGACATTGAAATCGTTTATTTCGTGACTAACTTTCTAATTTCCCAGAAGAATTTTTAGCCAAAATCTTGGACTTATGTACGGAATCTTGGCGGGTACAGAATCCAGATTGCAGTTTCTGTATCCCAGCAGCAAGTTTCATCACTCAATGATTGATTTCCCTCTAATCGCTCAAGCAAGGATTTCAGTTTGTTCTTATTCTGCTGACTCAGGCTTCATACGGTCGGAGAAAGCCTCAGCAGTCTCAAATTCCTGTTTTTCATGCTCATGGCTGTAAAGTCTCAATTCAGGGCTTGGTTGAGTACTGAAGAGGGTGTCAGGGTTGTTATTTTTCTTATTAGTAATATATAAACTTGTGTTGTATATATTGTATCACATCTATGACATTGAAATCGTCTATTTCGTGGATAAGTTTCTAATAAATCAGGGAAATTTTTAGCCAAAATCCTGTATTTATGTTCCGATTCCTGTACTAGCCAAGATTCATCTCTCAAATTCGCAGAATAAAAGCCCTGCTAGCATGAAACTAACAGGGCTGGGGTCAGGCATAACTGTAGGCTAACGGAACAGCTCAGGGTGAGCCATCTCAAGGTCGATACAAGTGTTGCGGTAGTCAGGGTCAATGAATGCATCTACTGACTCATTGCCCTCTTCGTCCACGATTGTCCGTTTCAAGCCTAAGACTGCTGAGTGTGTATTATTCATGTAATACTCTTCCATTACAATCAGCTTCTCACCATCACGGGATTCCACTTGGTCTTGAGAAAACTCGCAGTCAAGATTGCCGGCATATCGCTCTAACTCGGAAAGCTCGCATTCTACCATCACGTCATCTAATTGCTCATCCATGCTTACGCTCCGTTGATTATTCAGGTTTACCTTCTACAACTTTACCAGAGTGTACACCCAATACGGTATAAGCGCAAGTGCGGGCTTTCTGGCCGTTGTAGTCGGTCGGTACAGACACGAAGTCCTCAGGAGCAACAGACACCTCAAGGATTACGCTGTCTCGGCCACTGCCATATTGCTCAGCGTATTCCAACGCGCCGACATGTAAGCCATGAGAACAGGTCTGATCTGGGTCATCGTTGACTTCTTCACGCGGCATGGTAATAGTTGCGCCGATTTTGTTCTTAATCTTGTTTGAGTACAAGTCATACAAGTCTGGTCGTACAGCCTTGTAAGCCAAGACTGAGCCGTCTTCACGCAATTTGATACAGTTATGCTCCAAGAACATGAACAGGGTCTCAAACACGCGTTTGCTAGGATTCTTCGCCAGACGGTTGAAGAAAGCAATCACGCGGTCGGAATCCTCAGGCTGAGAAGCCAGTACAGGTTTGATAGTGCTGTAAACTTCTTCAGGGACTTTCTTGTCTTGAATATACAATACGCCGTCTTTTACAACCCAGCCATCAATTCCTAAGCTGTCCGCAATTTCAGCGACTGTAGCGGATTCAAAGTAAACAGCCAATTGCTCAGGTTTGAAGTTTTCACTAGCAACCAATTCTTCAATCTCTTTGAATGATGGTTCAGCAGTCGTAAAGACTTTAGTGGCGATGTCTGAGCCTAATTCACGGAACAGGTACACGGTTGAGGTGAACATGCTGTAGGAATATTTCGGCTTTGGTGCGGCCTTTTTAGCCTTAGATTTTGCCTTCGGTTTTGCTTTAGATTTGGGCGCGGATTTGTCCTTGGTATTCCCTACAGAAGCCGTATTTTTGGCCTCAGAAGCTGAACGTTTTGTTGGGGCTTTACCAGCCACTTTTTTCGATTTAGTCGATTTTCGGGCTTTTGTAGGGCGGTCTGCTTTCGGTTTGTCGGGTGCTGGGGTATCAGCTGTTTCAGGGTTTTGTCGGGCTAACTCTGCATAACGGCGCAGGGAGCGGTCTGAAACGCCAGACTGCTCAACAAATTCTTTCTTGGTACCAGCTTCGACAGCCGCAATGTAATCACGGCCAAGCTGGATGCGTTGTTCAGTTGTTAATTTCATGGTGTTTTGTCCTTTGATCAAGAGGATTATTCAACAGCCTCAATCTACAACAGACTGAGGCTCAGAATTCAGTTATGCGGGCTTGCAGATAGGAAACCAACGGTCATGTTTGGTGTCGTAGAATTTACCATTGTTGTGGAAAAACATAGCATTCGTTACAGCCAATGGCGCATTGAATTCACGGCGGTCTTTCAATTTTGCTAAAGCCCAAGCTTTGAATTCATCGGTCAGGTCAGACACTTTGAGATTGAAGCTTTCGGCGATTTGGCGGAGGGTTGTTTGCGGTTTCATATTGATTTCCTTAAATAGGTTGAGATACCATGTTTATAAGCTGATATCTCAACCGCCAATCTTAATTTTCTGCTTTCTTACGAATTTCTAGGCCGTGTTTATCCATGTAGCTGACGAAGTTTTCGGGCAAGTGTAGTCGGAGGGCATTCTCAGGCTGCTTCACGTATTCTTGCACCCATGCTCTAGCTTCGGCGAATGTCTTGTCAAAATCGAAGCCTAGCAAGTCTGCCTGCACAGGCTTGTTTTCCAAACCGCTAGATTCACAAGTCAGCATGAATTTTGCTCGCAGTAGATTGCTGAGATTGAAGCGGACATGCCAACCGTCAACAGGAAGCTCTGGAATAGCCTTGAGTAAATCGCCTGCATAGAAGCCTTTTGTTTTTACAAATTCAGCATACTCGTTTGCATAAGGTTTCAAGTCAATATCCCGCAGGTGTTTACCGCCAACTTTACGCAAAGCGTCATGCATAGTTTTCGGGAATTCAACGCGTGTGAAGCCTAAGTCCTCTAGCACTCTAGCTTTCTGCCAGTCATGACTCGACATGTTCCGTTCTTCAGACGGCGCATAAAAGAAAAAGCGTTTGGGGTCTTTCATGCACTTTGTTTGATATTTTCCGCAGTAGATTCTGCCACCTACAATCTCAGCCACATAGTCAGGTTTCTTTTCGGGCTTACTCAACGAGCGCAATTGACGTAGCTCTTTCACGGCTTCGTCTTGCAGCACTACTTTCAGTTCAGCAAAATCCTTTAAGGTCTTGTATTCCTCAGATGTACCCATGAGCAAGGTTTCGTTAGCCCATACTTCGCGGAAACGTTTGAGGTCGGTCGATTTTGTAATCTTCTCGTTCAAGATGAAGATTGTGTCTTGACCTGCGGCAACCTTACGCACCCAGGATTTCAAAGTCCCTGAGTTCAGCTTCTCTTGAGTCATACCAGTACAGATTTTCAGGTGTGGAAATGGCGAATTCAGAATTGTCTGAGGCACACGGTAAACGCTTATGCCGAACAAAGACGCAGCTGCTTCAATCGGCTTCTTGCCTTGAGACAGTCTTTCAATTTCTTCTGCAATAGCCTTGTCAACGCACGTCAGATACTCTTTCAGACGGCTTTGAGTAGTAGCATCTTCAGAGATTTCCTCACGGCCTGCGGTCAGGTCTAATTGACCGATAGGTACAAGGATGTTTATGCTGGCATTGATTCGTTTCAGATACTTGAATTCATCAAAAGCAGCCCATTTCAAAGGATACTCAACACCGCCGATGGTAATGTAAATGCTATTGTGACTACCGTGATGGGACAGCGCATAGCCTTTATCTTTCATTTCAGCAATAAGCTCGGAATTATCCTTAGCAAGCTCAAATTCTTCCTTCATCGAAATGCCGTTGTTCTCGACAATATGACGGAATTTGATAGGGCATTCTGCAAACGGAACAGCATTCTTGCGGTTATCAAATTTCAAGACATCGTCAGCCTTAACAGGCACGGATACTTTCACACCATTCGGTTTGTCGGTCTTGTTTTTAGCCACAATAGTCAGAGTAGGAACACCATTCTCACCGATTGCGCAGATACCGATTACCTCAACGCCGTCTTTACGGCTCGTGATTGTAAAGGCGTCAGTATAGCTGAATGGGCTTTTTGAGCCTAAGCCATAACCGCCAATCAATTCGTTGCTCTGGGTTTTGTTGCTTGAGAAGTAGGAAGTGTAAACCTCAAACAATTCTGTTTCGGAAAGGCCTGTACCAAAATCTTCCACTTCAAAGTTCAAATAGTGTCGGGTCGGAATTGTAACAATGATAGGCTCTTTAGTGCCTGCTACTTTATGTGAATCGACAGCATTGCTAATCAATTCGCGGATGATTGATGCGATTTTGTCCTTGTATAAGTTTGAGGACAGGATTTTGAAAGCCTTTGCGCTAGTAGCAATTGTAAATTCACCTACTTTGCCTGCAACAGTGTTGCTCTTCATTTGGTTAGTTTGAACTGGAATCATTTGAAGCCTCCTAGACTTAAAAGTGTTTGCTATAAGTTGTTATTGCGTGAACCAGATTTAATTTTTAGCTAGAAGAAAGGCCTGAGCGGTTACTCAAGCCTTTCATGAACTTACACCCAAAGAATAGAATCAATAATGTAATCTTGCGGGTCAGATTTGCATTTTACCTTGAAGCCGTCTGCCTCTAAGCGTTCAGCCAAGATTTTCAAATTAGCAATCGGTATAGAATTGATACATACTCGCGGTTTCACGTTGATATAGTATTCAGGTTCATCCAGAATCACCGCTGGCTCTTCAGGGTCATCTTGATAGAATACGTCCAAACCGACTGAGCCTTTGCTTGAAACGTCCTTGATAATTTTTACAAGGCCTTCGTAAATATCGTCAACAGAAGTCGATGATGAAACAAATTTTTCGTAGTTAGCTCGCGCTTGTTCAGCGAGGGTCATAGGTTTAGTTTCGGACATTTTGTTACTCCTTAAAAAGTTGATTAGTGCGGATTGTAGGCTAATATCTTGTTAGCCAATTTTAATTTTTCGGCGGATTATTCGTCAGCCCAGACGACACGGTCAATAACTGTACCATAATCCGTATTAGTTACATATGAAACTGAGAAGCCATCTGCCTCTAAGCGTTTAGCAATTTCCTTATGGTGGACTACAGGGGCGATATTGATATCAACGTCTGCGCAGTCAATGTGCCAAATATTAGCAGAGTTTTCACGGACGGTTACTGCTGAAGTAGCAGTGTAGTCAGAATGGTGGCGGATGTCTAAGCCGATTGCACCGCGTGAGGACACGTCTGTGATGACTTTTACCAGCATGTCGTAAACTTTGTCTGTGTACTCGTCTTTAAAATTCTTGAGGTTGGTGAGGGCTTGATAGGCTGGGGTACCCTGCGGTGTCGCTTTTTCCATTTTGTTGCTCCTAAAAGAGGGTTGAAAAGAATGATTGGGTTGTTTGTAAGCTGATATCCCGTGAGCCAATCTTAATTTTTAGGGCAAAAGAAAAGCCCAGACTAGCTTTACACTAATCTGGGCTTTTGGTCTAGGCTGTAGGCTTGATATTGTCCGCTATCATGCTAACAGTCTAGGATTAGATGTAACGGTCTTTCTCAGGAATCTTCTCAGCACCCTCTTCAAACCACAAGGGGTCAATAAAGACAAGTTTTGGACCACGGTATCGTTCAGATTCCGCACGCCAATAGCCATCTTTAAACAGGATTGGGCGGTTATCGTACTTGGTACCAAACCAGGCTTTACCTTTGGCTGCAAGTCCTTTATCAATCAGTTTCTGGGCTAAATCCGCAAGAGTATGCATGCTTACAGAGCCACCAAGGTAAATCTCCATCATGATTGTACGCTCGGTACTAGTGATGTCCAGGCCAAGTTTCTTCAATTCTTGCTCAACCCAATCGGCATCGGCCAGAGGTACACTCACATTGGTGGCATAGATTTCCTCATGAGCCAACAATTGAGACATCTCATTACTCAGTTTGTCCGTATGAAATCGGGTTTTCAAGCCTGTCTTGAGGGCTTCGGTTAATTGAGCTACTTTACTCATTGTGCTTACCTTTCAAATTACACTTGACGCCAGTCACCATTCTTGAAAATGATAACTTCATCGTCAGCGGTCGTAAAGCTCGAAAGCCCTACAATTGCGAAGTCATTGGCGACCAATTTGTCGGCCAACGGTTTGAGTTTGCTGAATGGTTCAGGCTTGAAGCGGTATACAATATCATCACCCACTTTGTTTCGGGTGAACTTGATATGCAGGGCTTCTAATTCCTCATCAACCAGATTAGCAATGATTTCAGACGCAACGTTGATACCGACAATCTTGTCTGCAACGGCCTCTTGTACGGTCAACTTGGCTTTCAAGCTTTCCGTCAGCTGCGTTACTTTGCTCATTTCTTAGCTCGCAAACCCAGTTTCAAAGATTGAACGTCAGTGCCGTCTTCAGGCTTCTTGACTTTCTTCTCAGGGACACCAGGTGTTTTGTTATCCTTAACACCCTTGTCCAAGACAACGGATGCCTTGTTCATAGATTCGTCTGCACGAACCACTGCTTCTTGCAATTTACTCATAAATTGTCCTCAGTTTAGTTTACAAATCGGGCGGTATTCCGCCGTTGTTGTAGCGTGATTGATAAGTGGCTATGCTATCCCTTAGCCTGCGTTGTAGCAGCTTTCGGTCTAGTCGATAGCTTGGAGGGTGGATTGTTACAGCCTCCGTTCTTCTCAATCATGCATGGTTTACTCTTGGGAATGCCGTGCGCTTCTTGCAGTATCCCCAAGAGTGTTCTCAACCGTTCGATTTTCATCAATTGTAAGATTCTCCCTCAGCTGGCTTCGGTTTGAAGCCGTCTGGGATTTGAACTCGCTTCTTGACTACTTGAATCTCTGTCTCACCTGTATCAGGATTAACAACTTCAAGCTCTTCCAATCGCTCGGTTGTATTCGTGTTGTCCATTTTCAATCTCCTACAGACGGCCTATTGCTAAGCCGTCCATCTCAATCAGCCCTCGCAAGCGATACACTCACCTCTAGGGTTTGAGCCACGTGTAAGTCGGGTGCTGCGTTGGTAATACAAGCCTTTAATGTTTGGATTTTCAAGGGCTTCTCTGGTCACCTCTGAGATGTATTCCTCATCCTCGACAAAGAACAAGTTCAATGATTGGCCTTGACAGATGAACTTCTGACGCTGAGCAGCCAATCGGACTAATGCTGATTGGTTGATTTCAAAGGCGGTCTTGAAGACGGCCTTTTCTTCGTCAGTCAAGAAGTCCAAGTGTTGTACTGAGCCTTGATAATTGTCGTTGATGTCTCGGACAATATCATCATTGTACTTGTCGTATTTCTTTAGGACTTTGATGAACTCAGGATTGATACGCACCATGTTACCCGCAGCCGTGTTTTGGGTGAAGGTATTAGAAACAAACGGCTCGATACCCTGACTAACACCACCGCAAAGTACAGCTGAGCTCATGTTAGGCGCAATGGCTGTACGTGTTGAATTGCGGATTCCGTAGCCTTTGGTGACTTCACATTCGCCCAAGATTTCGGCTAACCATTGACTAGCTCGTAAGGTTTCATCATGAATCTTGCGGAAGATAGCCATGTTCTCAAAGCCTGCTTGCAAAGAGTCAATTGGAATCATCTTGGATTGAAGATAGGTGTGGAAGCCTAAAGCACCCAAGCCCAAAGCGCGGTATTTCCCGGTGAATCGTGCAATCTTCTCAAGGCCAGGTGTAGTCTGCATCTGGATTAGGGAATGACTGCATACGCAATCAAGGAACACCAGTGACCAGAAGATTGTATCTCCATCAAACTCATCCCACTTGGCTAAGTTCAAAGAGGATAACACGCAGCTAAAGGTTAGCTCCTCGCTTGCGGGCAAGGCGATTTCGGTGCAGTTGTGTACCAAGATACCTAATTCTGCTTCTTGACCTGGTCGGATATAGAAGTTGTGAACCTCGTCAACGGTCAAGTCGTACACGTCAACTTCACCCTCAAGATACTCAACACTGGTCACCTCAAGCGGATATGCTGAGTCCTCTGTTTGTAACTGGTATCTCAGTGAGTCCTTAGCTTCTACCCATTCACCTGTCCATGTAGCTAGCTGGTGCTCAGGAGTACATTTGAACTTGTCGCCATTCTCAAGGGTTACTTCAACAACCTGCTTAGTGCCTGTCTTGAATGCTACTGCATCTCTAACAATAGGCTCGCTCCAGCTATCATAGCCGATTGAGTTGGCCTGGTGCTCAGAGCAGAATACAGGGAATTTAACTGTACCATTAGATTCTTTAGCTAACTGCTCAATAGTAACAGCATTTCTACCGTCTGCTACTGCTACCAGAGTATCGCCTGTAAAGCACAGGTTTGAGGCATAGACTTTCTCACCTGTTTGACGGATACATTCAGGCGCAAGTCGGTTAGCAACATCCGACTTCCAGATGTAGCCTTTACCAAAACGGCTGCGGGTGTACATCATCTCGGTATAACGGCGGATAGCCTCCGCATCACCTTGTCCTAGACGGTCAATGAATTCATCCGTGAAGTTGTAGCCAATATTGGCCTCACCTGGATTCTTCAGGACATAGTCATTCATCTCGTCAAAGTCGCCATGGTCCATGTCGATATAGCCAGCCCAAGAACCACGGCGATTGTTGCCTTGGGATACTAATTGGGCGGTGCGAGTGAACATGTCGAATACTGGAACAACGCCATCTGCTTCGCCACCGACTGAGATTGGCGTTCCTCGCGGTCGGATATCACCCAGATAGGCTGATGTACCGTAGCCGTTCTTGCTCAATAACGCCATCTCACGCAAGGCTGAGTAGAAGCCGTCAATTGAATCTTCAATGTAGCTACCAGAGCAGCTGACTGAATGACCTCGATTGGTACCAGTGTTGCAATATACAGGTGTTGACGGTGCAAGATGACCTTTCCACATGATATCAAAAAACTTCTGTTCAGCCGTCTCTTGATGCTCAAAGGGTAGATATTTCGCTAGGGTCTTGGCGATAGTCTGAAAGCGTGAGCGGACAGTTTCACCCTTGTAGGCGTATTTGTTGCGGAACATGATGTAACCCTGAGTAGTCATCCATTCAGGGACTTCATTGGCTGCAATCAGTCGCTTTCTTTCGGCTGAAATTTCTTCATAGGTTTGTTTCATTTGCGTTTTACCGTATTTCTGTTACACTCACTTTGACTTTTGGACCAACAATATCCAGATAGTGGCCTTTTTCATTGTCAGGGTCATCAGGGTCTGCAATAAAGAAGCCCTCATGATATACCGTTTCTGTATTCTTGACTGGCTCAAAAGCAAAGCCGCAGAAGTCCTCAAGATATTCTTGGCCGTATTCCTCGTCCATCTCTTTGACTAATGCTTCAAAGGCTTTGATGTCGTAAATCAAGCCGTTGTAAATCATAGTTTCAAGACGTTCAGAGTAGTCATCTTCAAAGCCGTTATCATTGAAGTCGGGAAAATACGATTTCCACTCTTTGCTTTGCGGGCTGGACTTCAGGTGTTTCCAGAGGCCTTGAATAGTCAATCGGGCTTGCTGTTCAATCTCTCGATGCGACCAACCAAACAGTCTCAATGCTTGTCGATACAGCTGCAAGGCCTTCTGACCGTTGCCCTCGTTTAATTGCGCTTTCAAGCCTTCTGTAATCTTTACAGTTTTCATATTGTCTCCGTAATACAAAAAACAGCAATCTACTCGTAGGAATAGACTGCTGTTGTAGGGTTTGTTAGGGTCTTAGTTTTCCAAGACGGCTCGAACTTGTTGGCTCTCAATTCTGAAATAGGCCTCATCATAGTCTTGAGGGTCATGAGCACCGTTACCGATTGCATATTCATCCTCAAGCACCACATCCGTGTTCTTGACTACTTCAAGCACCAGATAATAGTCTTTGCGTTCATCTTCAGGCAAGGCTTTCAGGAATTTGACTGCTGCTTCCAAGTCCTTAACATCATAGAACAAGCCGTTCAGAATGATAGCCTCAAGCCAGCGTGACCAAGGATTACTGCCCCCAGGCATGACTTCCTTAGGACTAGGCAGATACTTGTCCAGATTCTTATCAACATCTGGTTCCAATCGGGCGTATTCCCAAAGATAGTCGATATAGTCCTCAGCTTGAGATTCCATATCACCTCGCGTCAGCTCAGTCAGCTTCTGGATTTCCTTGTAAAGCTCTAAGGCTTTGCGGGCAGCTGCTTTGTTAACAGCTTCCTTCAATTCTTTTACTACTTTCATTTGTAACCTCCAATCAATTACGGCAATCTGGTAAAGAAACGGTGCGTGACAGCTTCTCTGAGATTTTCGTCAGACAAGCCAAATTCCTTGTCTTTCAAGCGTGTCCAGGTGTCGCCCTCTATAACTAACAGCTCACCCGCACACGTTTGATTCGGCTCGCCCATACCGCCTGTCTTGCTGAAATAGATTCCATGTTTGAGGAAGTTTGAACGGCCTGCAAGATAGCCTGCTTTATGTAGCTGCTCAATAACCTCGTCAATATTGTCTTCAGTCAGTTCAAGAAGCTTCAGGCTGATTAGGCCTATGTTTACAACAGTCTGTCGGTATCTCAGCATGAGGCTTCCTCGCTATTTCTTCTCTTGCTTATTGGCTTCAACGGCCTTTGTAAGCTCAGTTGTGATGTATTCTCGAATAGCTTTCACCTCAGACGTGTCCTTGACTTCCTGAACTAACTCATTCGCAGCCAGTGTGTACAAGGTGATACGGCTCGGCAAGACAACGGAAAGCGCAATCAGGACAGCAAGGGTAACAGAGGCCGTCTTAAACAGGAAGCTCTTGATTATGTCTGAGGCTTCCATATCTACAAGGTCAGCCCACATAGGTAAGAAAATCAAGAATACCGCAAACAGGATACCGAATGCGATTGTGACAGCGATGATACCTTGAAAGATATCATTCAAATACAGGTACAGCAACATTTTCGGCCTCCTTATTTCTTCCAAGCATTAGCAAATTTGTCTTTGCTCCACTTCACGTGATACTCTGAACCGCCACCACTGAAGAAGTCATGGAAGTTGATTGAGTTGATATCGCGGTAGAACCAATTTTCAATCGTCTTGTCTGACTCTTCCTCATCAAAGTAAGGATTCAGACCTATCAAGCCTCGACAGAAATTGATGCGGTGTTTGATAAAGTCTTTCATCTGGCCTGCGCTGATACCGTGAATCTCGCCATTGCTAAACAGTTTGTTGATAATCGCGGATTCATGCTCAAACACTTTCAGGCTCAAGTCATCAATAATCTGCATCAATACAGACTTCTGCGAATCATCTAATTGACGTTCAGACAGCAGATGACGGAAAGTCGCTGCACCGCACATGGCGTGTAGGTTTTCATCCGTTACTGACTGATTGATGCCTCGATTGAGAGTAGTCATCAGATTCTTCGCACCTGCTTCCTGAGCCTGGAAATGCTTGAGGAAGGCGAAGGAAGAATACAGCACAACACCCTCAATAAATACGAAGCCTGCGATTGAGACCAAGTCATCTTTAGCTGATGCTACTTGACCGATGAAGTCCATGCGCTCAACCAATACAGGGTCTTGCTTCCATTCAGCATAGAACTCAGGCGTGTCGATATACAGCACCTTGTTAGCCTCGTTGTAGAAAGGCGCATGGCTATTCAATTCCACAGCGAAGAACATTGAGGCTGCACGCTGGAATTCAGGCCGTGGGAATATACGGCTGTAACGTCTTGCCCAATAGTCCTCACCGACAGCCAGCTCATAGTGAGTAAACAGTCGGAGGATTTCGATGATTGCAAGTCGTTCAGCCTCCGTACAATTCTGACGCAGGTCAGGAACGTCATTCTGCATATCATATTCTGTAAACGGCCAGAATGTATGCATCTGCTGGTCGGCAAAGGCCTCAATGTCCTTATACTCCAGCACCCAGCCGTCAACAGGCTGGTAGATTTTCTGGGAGCGGTCTTGAGATTCCGCTAACACAGCAATCTTTTCTGCTAATTTTGTATCCATATAATATCCTAGTGTAACAAGGCAATCGCCTTTCGTATATTACAAAGCACCGTGAGATGAAAAAGCGTATTTAAGGCTAAAAATTTTTAAGCTTGAGACTACTGGAAGTTTTCGGCTATTTCAGCGATAACCTCGTCAAGAAGCCGTTTGCGCTCTTCTAGCATGTAGTGAACAACCAAAAACTCAAAGCTCGTTAAGGATTGAATGTGAGGATTTTGAGCTTGTGTGTAGTTATCGGCTGCGGCTTCTGTCAGCCACTTCAAATGACCTACCAAATTGCCCTCTCTTAGCAACCACGCTTTTTCTTCGGCTTCTGACTTGAAGCCGTCAAGTTCAGCCTTGCGTTTCAATCGGGCTTTAGCTTCTTGCGCTGCTACTTCTTCAAACTTTTTACGCTCTTCAGGATGATTCTGCTGAATCCAGTGATAATTCTTTGCTGGTCGGTACATTTTGATTTCCTCAACGGCCTAAACGCTGCTCTGTTTGAGCGTTTTCAGCTTCAACCGTCTCAGATACAACCTCATCCAAGACACGCGCAATCTCTTCTTGAATGTACGAACCGACTAACAGCTCAAAGCTAGTTTCAGGCGCGATATGCGGATTTTGAGATTGCGTGTAGTTATCAATTGCGGCTTCTGTCGCCCAGTAGGAGCGTTCAATCAAATCGGCTTCTTCTGAATTCCGCAGGTAAGCTTTCACCTCAGCTTCTGAATTGAATCCGTTACGCGCGTCAGCTTTCTTTAATCGGGCTTTAGCTTCATGCATGGCTGCTTCTTCAAAAGCCCTGCGTGACTCAGGATTTTGACAGGCTTCGTGATATGTCTTCAAGATTTTACACATTTGATTCTCCTTAACAAGCCAATGCAAGATGCTCAGATGTCGCACCTACAACATCATGAATGATATCAGCCATCTGTTGACAGAGGTAGCAATCAGCCAAGCACTTAAAGCTCTTGTCTGGGTCAGCATTAGGGTCGATAGCTCGGTCATACTCTTCTGACGCAATCTCTGCTAATCGCCCCGCACGTATCATCAATTCAAGGTTATTATGTCCTCGCAGATACCGCCTTGCATCCTCTACCGTCTCAAAGCCGTCTGCTCCTAATCGTATAGCAAGCAATTTTTGAGCTTCTTCCATAGCTCCTGCTTCAAAGACCTTTTGCTCTTCAAGATTCTGACAGGCTTCGTGATAATTCATTGTAGGTTGGTACATTTCGGCCTCCTTAGGCTTTCTTTGCTTCAGTCAATTCTTTGATTGCTGACTTGAGAACATCAATATGCTTCTCAATAGCATAAGCGTCAACTAATAACATAAAACTGACTTCAGGGTACAAGTCGGGCTTTCCAGCATTTGCTCGTGTGTTTCTTGCAAAACCCGCAGCCATGATACAACGCGCATCTAACTCGCGCACTTCACCCAGTTTGAGCAGGTGCGCTTTCGCTTCCTCGGCCGTAACAAAGCCCTCGTTATGCAAGCCCTCTACAAAACGCTCTTGCGAAGCTTCTTGGGCGGCAAGTTCAAAGGCTTCAAGCTTGATAGGGTCTGATTTGACTTGATAGTAATTCTCGGTCGGGGTGTACATCTTAGCACCTTTCGGGATTTTGGTTGAGATAGTCTGATATTGCTCAAGCCAACTTTAGTTTTTATCGGTTGATTGCGCGTAACTCAGCAATGACCTCGTCATACACTCGCAGATGCTCTTCAAACGTCATTGACTGGACCAGAAACTCAAAGCTTTCTTCAGGACTAATATCAGGGTCACCTGCACGCTCAAGCAGATGGCTAGCATCTGATTCTATGACGTAAGCGCGTTCATACAACTCAGTTTCTCCTTCTAGTCGCAACGCCTCTTTCATTTGCTCCTCTGAGTCGAAGCCTTCTTCAGCCAGTAGGCCGTTGAATCGCTCTTGGGCTTCTTTCATAGCAGCCTGCTTAAAGACAGCGCACTCTGCCATATTCATCCATGTTTGATGGAAATTCTTTGTAAGTTGAAACATTTGATTACCTTTCAGGATTCTAATTTTTAACACTCGACTGCGCTTGCTTCTCTTCGATAACCTCATTATACACACGTACAAGATGCTCAACAGCCATGGCGTCAGCCAATAAGCGGAAACTGGTTTCAGGGTCGGTATGCGGATTATATGCTTGATTATACAAGTCCTGCGCAACTTCTGACTCGTCAAATGCGTCCTCATACAATTCTGTTGTATCATACTGACGCAGCAAGCCTTTCCATTTTTCCTCGTAAAAGAGGCCGATATCAGCCAAAAACTCGTTAAACACTTCTTGAGCTTGCAATTTAGCAGCCTGTCTAAAGGCTTCACGCTCCTCAGGATTGAGACTTGCTTGACAATAGTTTTGCGTTGGTCGGTACATCAGATTTCCTTTCCCTTACTAATCTCTAAGCCTGCGGCCACTCGTTTCTCTTCAAGCACACTTTCAATCATGTGCATACGTGTCTCAAGAAGCAAGGCTTCAACCAAAGCTTCAAAACTGTCTTCAGGGCTGATATCAGGTTGTACGGCTCGTTGTCGACAGTCGTCAGCTTCTTCCTCAGCACAGTACAGACGTGTACGCAATTCGCCTTCGCTTTCTTGACTTAAGGTATGGCGCATATGCTCTACTGATGAAAAGCCTTCACCGACCAAGCCGTCTTTGAAGCGTTGTTGAGCCTCAATTTCAGCTTGGTACTCAAAGTCCAAGTAAGTCGCAAAGTCGCTGTCTAAGTTGTGAAGATTTGCTCTAGGTCGATACATCACATCTTCTCCTTGCTAAGCATTCGGATTGGCTTGCCACCAAGAATCTTATTGACGGCTGTAAGGGCTGTAATAGTGAAGTATGAATGGACTGTTTCCTCAAAGCTCTCTTCAGGGCTGGCATTCGGGTCGTAAGATTTGGTGCTTGATTCTTCAAGGTCGTCTTGAAGGCACAAGGAGTAAAAGGTCAAGTCTAACGCAGGCTCAGCACGCAGGCAACTTTCCCAGTCCTCTTCTGAGGCAAATCCGCGTTCTTTCAAGTCAGCATTGAAGCGTTCTTTAGCCTCTTTATGTGCTGCGTCTGTAAAAGCTTTGAAGTCAGCATCATCGCCTTTGACGGCTTGATTAAGGTTCATTGTCGGTTGAAACATCATTTGACCTTTCAAGTTCACTACAACGTTCACGAACAATAGACTTGAGAATGCGAAGGCAGGCTTCAGTCTTATAAACACCAACCAATGAGCTGAAGCTATCCTCTGGACTGACGTCTGGCTGCTTCGATTTCCTGCTATGGTCTTCAGCCTGAGCTTTCAGACATTCGATGGTTGAGGTCAAATCCTCAATGGGCTCTTTCTTCAAAGCTGCTCTCAACTCAGCTATTGAACTGTAGCCGTGCTGATTTATGAAATTTCGGACAGCATCATGAGCAGCGAAGGAGGCCTCAGCCTCAAAATCGCCTTGTGCGTCTAAATCATTTCTGAGTTGATACCAATTGTGTCTGAACATCATTTGACCTTTCAAATACGATTTCTTCAATCACTTCGCCGTAAACTTGGATGTACTTTCCTACAACGTGAGCATCGACCAGTGACCCAAAACTGTCCTCTGGTGTGAGGTTAGGTTCCATTGCATCATAGAATAGCTCTACAGCCTCGTCACGCAGAGTCAAGATAGACATGCGCAAGTCTTGCTCAGGCTCTTTTCGCAAGGATTCTTTCAATTCATCTGCGGAATTGAAACCTGTTCTTAATAAACATGACTTCGGAAACGCATCGTCAGCTTCCTTTAAGGCTTCCTCTTCAAAAACCTCGCGTGCTTCCCAGTTGTTACGAATGTTAAACAGGTTTGAGTCTGGTCGGTACATGCGGCCTCCTTTTGCGGTTTTGGTTGATAATTCAATATTTCATGAGCCAATATTAATTTTTAGCTATCGGACACGACAAACTGCGCCTTAGCTTCCTCAAGAAACTGGGCGTACACGTATTCCATTGTCTCAATCAAGTTTTGCTTGAAGCTAAACAGCTTGAGTCGGTTATCGGAGGCTACACTCACGCAAGTCTGGTTCATGGTGTAATATAGGCCTGAAGTATCGTTTTCAAGACGAAAGGCCGCACCCTTCAGCGCAGCCTTCTCTAAGCCTAACAACCAACCAGAGATAGTCACTTGAGTCAGCTCATCAGTTACCCGACAAGCTGAGAAAGCCTCAAACAACTCTGTACGGTCAATTTGGGCTTGCACGGTTTAGCCCTCGTATTTCCGAATGCGCATAGCAACACCGTTCATCAGCTTGTTAAGCTTGTTGAACTCACAGAAGCTGTTTTGACAAGTACCCAACGACCAGATACGGTCATGAGGTTCTTTCATGTAGTCCAAGATTTCTTCAGGCTTGAACTCAAGGTCGTTATCAGACATGATTGACTGAATATTGGTCGTGAAATTACGAATCCAGTCATTGTAATCTTGCTGAGACCAGCGATTGAGGTTGTATTTGACTCGCTTCTTACCAATCTCATCAACAAAGATTTCGCAGTTGCCGATGAGCCAGTCAATCCCTTGAATAGCACCTGGGCCACAGTTGACGTAGTCATTGTCCGTGAACTTGTACTCAGGGCAATACGTCCAATCCTCCCAAATTTGGTAAGCAATGAACTCACCAAAGCCTTTGATTGTCTTCAAGGTCTCAACGGCTTCTTCAGCGGATTCCGCTTTCAAGGCAGCCAAGATTTTATCCTTGTTGTCCATGATAAGTTTGAAGCGCGCCAGCGTGTAACCTCGAAGCTCAGGAGCGTTCTTGTAAGCCTCAAGCACAACCATGCTCAAGAAGTAGGCGTTTGATTGACGGGTTTCAACCTTGCCTTCGCCTTTCAAGCCAGCCTCAACCTTTTTGAAGAACTCCCAGTCAATATCGGCTGAAGTAGCATGAGCCATTCGGATAGGCCATTCAGGCAACCAACTACAACCAGCCTCGTTATTGATACAACGGAACAAGGCGCAGTTCATTGCTTTATCCTCAAGGCTCAAGCCTGGATTCTCGCAGACGGTCTCTAGGAGGAACTGGGACTCACGGTCATTCTTGCGATGGACGTTAGTAAACTTGTAGTGCTTCAAGTAATAGTCATCAGTCCAGGGCTTGGGCTGACCTAACACGTTCTTGCGACGGTAAACATCTGAACGTCCGTATTGATAATCACGATACAACTTGAGTTTATCGGCCTGAACCGGCAAATTGAGATTTTTAGCCATTTTTCAATCCTGCTTGAATTTCTTGCTCTAAGAATTTGAACAGCAACCAATAATCTTGGTAATTCTTGGCTGGGTCAGTGTAGCTTCGTTTAGCCTGGAAGCTTGAACGCTTTGTATGCTCAACAAAATCAGTTGGGTCAACACCAATGGCCTTGAGATAGCGGATGACCGCAAAAATCGGCTCTTCAGTCGAATCAGCCATATTCAGATGAACAAATTTCATCTGGTCTTTGAGCTTCTCAGCCTGCTGACTGATACGCTTGAACGGAATGGTTGAATGACGCTCGTTGTTGTTAAAGGCAGAATCGCCCTTAGCAACTTGGTAGCTTCTGTCCTTGAATCGCTCCAGCATTACGTCTTTGCTAGCGTGGCGGAAAGCTTCCAAGATATATCGGTCTTGGCCGTTGTCTTTCAGCTGATTCTCCAAGTCAAAGGTAGCAACCTCAAGGCCTGCATAGCCCTCAAACAACACGTTGTACTTCTTAGCATAACGATGTAGCATTTCAAACAAGGTACAGTGAGACAGGCCTGAGGTGATAGAATCCGCTCCAGTCAAGCTCAACAGACGTGATTTGTTTGACTTGACGATTTTCGCGCCCAGAATCAGGAGATTCAAGGCAGGAATCAGGATACCAACATATTGGCGTGAGCGTGGGACATTCGGATTACCGACAAACTTGTCCTCAGGCTTTTCGGCCTTATGAAAATTGGGGATGTCGTCCTCAAACAACAGCTTCCACTGGTAGTTAGCAATCAAGTAGTCCAGCAACATAGCCACTCGCGTACCCTTACCAGTCGCTGAGATACCCTTGAACTGGGCAAATGAATAGGGACTGGTTGCGATTACGGTGTCTGTCGGCTCTTGGTTGGGCTTCAAGTAATTCGCAGGCGCAGGGATTTCGCCTTTCAATTTGACCTGATATTCCTCAGGGACTTTCACGGCGTGATCAGTCCATGGCTCATAAATCACTTCGCCAGCATAGCCAATACGGCGTAAGCTTTCTGGCCAATCCTCAGGATTGACCTTTTGGCCTTTCTTGTAATTCATCATTTTGATTCCTCTTCCACATAAAAATCGAATACTGGTTGAATAGCTTTGCGTTGTTCCTTATCAGACAAGCGCATAAAATCAGCAGGCAGGTTGAACTCTTGGTACAGGTTACCAAATTCTGGATAATCGTCTTCAAGGTTCAAGACACGGCCTGTCTTAACTCCCAATTTCTGCAGGATATGTGAAGACTTACACAGCCGAACTTTCGGGTGTTGATTAGTCTCCATGAATTCCAACGCAGCACTGTAGTCAACATCGGGGAACAACTCTTGCATCTTACACAACCACTCATAACAGTAAGTCGTATTATAGCCCATATATTCACCGCCTGAATAGCACAGGCGTTTAAACTCACACAACCAAGTTTCAAGGGTGTACTTGTTGTATTGCGGGTGAAAATCCGCTCCGAAAGCTTCCTCAATACGCTGGACTAGCTCAGCTTCCAACGCCAAGACTTCCTCAGGGTCGTAGCTGCTGCGCTTCTGGCTTTCTTTGCCGCCGCCAGCAATTGGACGGTTGAACAAGAACAGTAAGCCATTACGCACTGACCAGTTTTCAGGGCGGTCGGCCAATACATTAGGGGGCATCATCTTGTAAGGCGTTAAGGTATGGAGGGCTTGTTGGGTCACCCAGTTAGCCATACGGCCGAACTCAAGGAACTTGCTCAACTCGGCATAAGTGCGATGGTAGTTATCCTCAAGGCTGGCGTTGAAGTCGTAGAAACTGTTAATCCAGTCAGTCAAGGTTTCAAACGGCGCAATCGTCTCTTTGATTGAAGCAGCCATCAGGTGTGCTTTACCGCGTTTCCACTTCATGTCTGATGCCCAAGCCAGCTTGTACTTGTAGGCTGTCTGGAACTCTTCCAATTCTTTCAGGTCAATATCCTTGAAATTAGGGAATCGCCAATAGATAGCCCAAGCACCGATTTCTTCGTGGCAAAAGCCTTGCAATAGGCTGAACCATAGGGCTTGCTCAACCGTCATAGGCTCGCCAGTCGGCGATTTATCCGTGTCGCGGAAAGCTAGTGCAGTGCCTGGTTCATCAATATCATTGTTATCAAGCTTCCATTTGTAAAGCTTGAGAAAGACATCCATCCGATTCTCAGGCTTGCGAATGTCTGTTATCAAATTTGTCGTCATATACAATCCTCCGGTGTTAACTAAATGCGCTTTTCAGCCTCTTCGTTCTTTGTACTCCATTTGACATCCTCCCCTTACTAAAGCAAGGAGATTTCTACTGCGGTTAACAGTTTCCTGCTAAACCGCTTCGATGGGTTCCTGCTGTTGACAACCTTACTGCGTTGTTCACTACACAGGCTCAACGGGCATGTCCTGCCCCGATTAAACTACTTACTGAGTGGCCAATATCTCTTGGCCACGTTTTAGTATATTTATAGCGCCTACAACGTCAGCATTGTTTTGATAGCCGCAATCAACACACTCGAAGTTTGCTTGTGTCTGTCGATTTTCTTTAGCCGTATGATTACAAGCTGGACAACAGCGACTAGTGTTTTGCGGCGGAACAGTAATTAGATGCCCACCATTCCAAGCCAGTTTGTAGTCTAGCTGACGTCGAAACTCAAACCACGCTTGGTCTAAAATTGCACGATTTAAGCTTGACTTCTGCTTCACGTTTTTGCCTGGTTTTTCTACTGTTCCTTTGGCAGATTTGGACATATTTGAAACTTTCAAATCTTCAACGTACACAATCGCGTGATTTTTGCTAATTGTACTTGTGATTTGATGTAAGCGGTTTTTACGAATGTTAGCAATTTTATGATGAAGTTTTGCAATTCGGCCTTTAAGCTTCTGCCAATTTTTAGAAAATTTTGTTTTATGCTTGAAACGTTTTTGCAGTTTGGCTAATTTACCTTTTAGCGTTTTGAAAGCGTTAATCGGTTCAAAATACTCGCCATTGGACAAAGTAGCAAAACGAATAATGCCCATGTCAATCCCGATTTCACCGCCGTTAGGTGTCGGGATTTCTTGTTCAAATTCTGTTTGAATTGAAACATACCATTTATTGCATTTTTGGCTGACGGTTACATTTTTGATTTTACCCTCAACTTC
>ERZ773027.134-NODE-134-length-47733-cov-9.478082_pt1 | contig 47733 bp, 46 predicted proteins | sample MGYA00511032_ERZ773027 | MGnify/ENA primary metagenome ERZ773027 (study PRJEB29015, sample SAMEA2738138) | human oral metagenome | biome: human oral; feature: human-associated habitat; material: saliva | place: China | collected 2190 ... | reverse complement strand
CTCGTACAACGAAAGATCAAGCGGGTTATGGAAAACTTGTTCGCAAAGAAGATATCCAAACTGGCGATTTAATTTTCTTTAAAACGGGACGAGGACCAAATGGCTATCATGTTGGGATTTATGTAAAAGAAGATAAGTTTTTACATGCTTCAACCAAAGGTGGCGTGATTTACTCTTCGATGAACAGCCCTTATTGGAAAAAAGCTTTTTGGCAAGTTAGACGAGTATAGTGAAAAGAAAAAAAGTGCGGTTAGTTTTAACCGCACTTTTCTTTTATGGATTTGCTGCAGGGCGAATACCTAATGTATGACAAATCGCATACGTGAGTTCGCTACGATTTAACGTGTAGAAGTGGAAGTCATTCACACCTTCACGAGAAAGGATTTTTACCATATCCATTGCCACACTCGCCGCGACGAGATTGCGAGTCGTTGGATCATCATCTAATCCTTCATACGCTTTAGCCAACCATGCCGGAATTTTTACATTCGTAAATGATGCCATTTTTTGCAGTTGTTTGAAATTAGTAACAGGTAGAATACCTGGAACAATTTCAGCCTCAATACCAATGGATGCACAGCGATCACGGAAGCGAAGATAACTGTCAATATCAAAGAAGAATTGAGTAATGACATGATTAGCACCTGCGTCAATTTTACGTTTCAAATTGATTAAATCTGCTTGTGCTGATTTTGCTTCAGGATGAACCTCTGGGTATGCTGCAACTGAGATATCAAAATCAGCTACGGAGCGGAGTAGTTCAACTAAATCAGCCGCATAGAAAGGTTTTTTCGCATAGCCTTTTGGCTCATCACCGCGTAATGCCACAATGCGACGAATACCGCTATCCCAATAATCTTTTGCTATTTCTTTTAATTCTTCAGGTGTTGCATCAATACCTGTTAAATGTGGTGCGGCTTCTATACCTGTTTCTGCTTTAATGGCTTTCACGATGCTATGTGTACGATCACGTTCGCCAGAGTTTGCGCCATAAGTGACGGAAACAAATTTAGGATTTAATACTTTTAAGCGATGGATGGAATCCCAAAGCATGCTTTCCATTTTTTCATTTTTAGGCGGAAAGAACTCAAAGGAGACATTAATTTTTTTGTTAGTATCAGCAAGATGTTGATTTAAGGTGTTAATTTCGTTTGCGTAGCTCATAGCATGCCTTCTTACGTTTTTTATTAGAATGCACTTATCATAAGATAAGAACTAATATGCGTCAATTTCAATGATTTCATCAAAATGATGAATGAAATTAATGATTATTTGTTACGCGTTGTATTTTAAAAGAAAATCAATTTATTTGCACAAAAAGTTAGCATTTTTTCTAAAAATAGGTATAATACGCCGACCCTGTAAATGCACGGATTCCCACCGTGCATTATTTTATCGAGATCACACTCGAAGGGGTGGAGATTAAGATTAATGGTTGTGTTTCAAACAATATGGAACACTGGGTATCAAACTTATATTTTGGTAATTAATTAATGAAAACTTTTGTAGCAAAACCGGAAACAGTAAAACGTGACTGGTATGTGGTAGATGCGACAGGTAAAACTTTAGGTCGTTTAGCTACTGAATTAGCACGCCGTCTTCGTGGTAAACACAAGGCTGAGTACACTCCACACGTAGATACTGGTGATTACATCATCGTTATCAACGCAGACAAAGTGGCAGTAACTGGTCGTAAAGAAACAGATAAACTTTACTACTGGCACACTGGCTATGTAGGTGGTATTAAACAAGCGACTTTCAAAGAAATGATCGCTCGCCGTCCTGAAGCGGTGATTGAAATTGCGGTTAAAGGTATGTTGCCAAAAGGTCCATTAGGCCGTGCAATGTTCCGTAAATTAAAAGTGTATGCGGGTGCAGAACACCAACACGCAGCACAACAACCACAAGTATTAGACATTTAATCACGAGGTTTAGGAAATGGCAGAGAATCAAAACTACGGCACTGGTCGCCGCAAAAGCTCTTCAGCTCGTGTATTTATCAAACCGGGCAGTGGTAAAATCACTATCAACCAACGTGAATTAGACGTATATTTCGGTCGCGAAACAGCTCGTATGATCGTACGTCAACCGTTAGAATTAGTGGAATTAACTGATAAATTAGACCTATACATCACTGTTAAAGGTGGTGGTATTTCTGGTCAAGCGGGTGCAATCCGTCACGGTATCACTCGTGCATTAATGGAATATGATGAGACTTTACGTCCTGCTCTTCGTGCAGCTGGCTTCGTTACTCGTGACGCACGTCGCGTTGAACGTAAAAAAGTTGGTTTACACAAAGCACGTCGTCGTCCACAATACTCCAAACGTTAATTTTTTATTATCGTTTCAAGAAAGCAGAGAGCAATCTCTGCTTTTTTTATGTCTGTAAAAAACAAATTAATTAAAAATTACCGTTCTTTGACTTTTCATTGATTGTTTGTAATTAATTGATTTTAAAGTGAAAATAAGAAATTATTAGCAATTCACCTGCCGGTTATGTTAAAATAATCGCCCATTTTTAGTAGAAGTATATAAGTTAGTTTGGATCTTCGGAGGAATAAATGTCCAATGCATCAAGTAAACGTTCAGTAATGACTCTTTTTTCAAATAAAAATGACATTTACTGCCATCAGGTAAAAATTGTTTTAGCTGAAAAAGGTGTTGCTTACGAAAACGAAGAAGTTGATCTGCAAGCATTATCAGAAGATTTAATGGAATTAAATCCTTATGGCACATTACCAACCTTGGTGGATCGCGATTTAGTGTTATTCAGCTCACGCATCATTATGGAATATCTTGATGAGCGTTTTCCACATCCTCCACTTATGCCAGTTTATCCGGTTTCTCGTGCGAAAAGCCGTCTTTTAATGTTACGTATCGAACAAGATTGGTACCCAACATTAGAAATTGCTGAAAAAGGCACGGAAGTTGAACGTGAAGAAGCATTAAAACAGCTAAAAGAAGAATTGTTAGCGGTATCCGTCATCTTCCAACAAACCCCTTATTTTATGAGTGAAGAGTTTGGTTTAGTTGATTGCTATGTTGCCCCATTATTATGGAAACTACGTAATATGGGTGTTGAATTTAGCGGTACAGGAAGCAAAGCAATCAAAGGCTATATGGATCGTGTATTTAGCCGTGATTCATTCTTACAATCTGTAGGTGAAGCTGCACCTAAAAATTTAATGGATGATAAATAATGACCCACACGCCTTCTCCAAAACGCCCTTATTTACTAAGAGCCTATTATGATTGGCTAGTGGATAACGATTTCACCCCATATTTGGTGGTGGATGCTAATTATTATGGTACCAATGTGCCTGTGGAATATGTGAAAGATGGGCAAATCGTCTTAAATCTTTCTGCGGGAGCAACTGGGAATTTGCAATTAACCAATGATTTTATTCAGTTTAATGCACGTTTCAAAGGTGTGGCTCGTGAGTTATATATTCCGATGGGTGCCGCTTTAGCTATTTATGCACGTGAAAATGGTGATGGCGTGATGTTTGAGCCAGAAGACATTTACGATGAATTAAATCGTGAGCCAACATCAGAACAGCCATTAAGTTTTGCAGAAGCGGTAGATAAGCCTAAAACTGAAAAGAAACCACAGAAATCAGCATCTCATTTACGAATTGTGGATTAATAAAAGAAAAACAAAAGTGCGGTTAAAATTAACCGCACTTTTTTGTTTATTGAATTTTGTTAATTGGCACAATCTTTTTGAATGAAATCAATGCGGATAAAACAATGGCAATGATTAAGGCTATGTAGTTTTGTATTGCAAACAATCTGAAGTCTTCAATATTACTATCATTAAATAAATAAGCAACCAAACTGTAATATAACACACCAATCAGAATGCTAAAGGCAAAATGGCGAAAATTCTTGTGGAATCGTGCAAACATGACGGTAAGACCCGTGAATAACATCGGCAATGCAGCAATAAACATCATTAAAAGCATTAATGCTACGATGCTAGCTAGATCTGTCACTTGCGTTAATAATATGGATGTGATTCCAAAGATAATAGTGCCAAGCAAAGTAAATACAAGAGGAATTAACCAACGGTAAGAGGCAAAGCCTTTTTTCTCTATGACTTGGTTAGTTAGATTTACTCCTGTTGAAATTGCCTTAGGCAGTATTTTATGCATGATTTGGGATTCTAAGAGAATTCCCGCTTTATTTGGAAAAGCAATTAGACCAAAAATTGCAGCTAATGCACCGTGGAAAAGGCAGAGGTAAAGGTCAATATCAATATCAATATCGTTTAGTGTGATATAAAAAGAAATTCCAGCGGTGAGTGTTCCGATAAAGGTTGCACTAAGAATGCCTTTAACGCTTCTCCTAAATTGACATAATCCGAGAATAAATCCGGTGGATATTCCCCAAATTAGCACAAAGTAAATTGAAAAAAATATGACTGCAGAAAAAAAATTAGCATAGCCAAATAAAACCGCATTACTTAAGACACCTGACCCTGTAGGGAGGGTCAAGTTTGAGAATAAGAATTGAGATACCAATTTGGCACAAAGTGCGGTAAAAACTAGGAAGTAAAGAAAAATACGCCAGAAAGCGAATTGTTTTCTTAGAAAAGACATTTTTGGGGTTCCTTAAGCTGTAATATAAAAATTTTTATTAATTATTTTGTTGCCGTTTTCATATTGCGAACAAATTCGGCAAGTTCAGATAAGCATTGAGCCTGATTATCTAAGTTTCGCTCAATGATTTTTACCGTTGCAGAGCCTGAAATTGCGCCTGTTGTACCCAGTTGAAGGGCTTCTTTCACTTGAGCTGGTTGAGCAATACCAAAACCTTGTAGAATTGGTGGAGCCTTATGGGCTTTAAGTTGTTCTACAAGTGTGTCTAAGTTTGCGGCATGAGCTTGGTTTTCCGCACTTGTTACACCTGCACGAGAAACTAAATAGGTATAGCCTTCGCTGTTTTCAGCAACGCCTTGTACCGTTTTGGCATCAGCATTTGGTGGGCAAATAAAGACAGGTTGAATGCCATGCTTTTTAGCAGCTTGAACATAGTCTTCTTTTGCCAATAGTGGAATATCTGCCACTAAAACCGCATCTACGCCGACTTCTGCACAACGTTGATAGAAATTATCTAAGCCTTTTGCAAAAATTAAATTCGCACAAAGAAGTAAACTAATCGGAATTTCTGGATATTTTGACCGCACTTTAGCGAGCAATTTAAAGCTATCTTCTGTGCTATGACCCGCATTGAGCGCACGGTTATTAGCTGCCTGGATAACGGGACCGTCTAATAGTGGATCCGAAAATGGGAAGCCTAATTCCAACGCATCTGCGCCATTTTCGACTAACGTGCAAATAATCTCAAAAGAGCGATCAAATGTTGGATCGCATAATGTCACGAAAGGTACAAAAGCCCCTTCTTTTTTCGCTGCAAGTTCTGCAAATTTAGTTTCAAAACGGCTCATTATTGCATTCCTTTTTCTTTTAAAACTTTATCAACGGTGAAAATATCTTTATCACCACGACCAGAGAGATTCACCACTAAAATTTGTTCTTTATTCGGCTCTTGATGAATCATTTTTAACGCATGCGCTAATGCGTGGGAGCTTTCCAATGCAGGAATAATCCCTTCATGTTTTGCTAATTCTTGGAAAGCGTTTAATGCTTCATCATCTGTAATACTTGGGTATTCTGCACGACCAATGCTTTGTAAGTAAGCATGTTGAGGCCCTACAGAAGGGAAGTCTAATCCAGCAGAAATAGAGTAGGATTCTTCTACTTGACCATCTTCAGTTTGCATTAAAGGTGATTTCATACCGAAATAAATACCCACTTTTGCATGACCTAATGGCGCACCATGTTCACCACTTTCAATGCCATGACCTGCAGGTTCTATACCAATTAAACGTACACCTTTTTCATCAATAAAATCGGCAAACATACCAATCGCATTCGAACCACCACCGACTGCAGCAATAACTGCATCAGGTAAGCGCCCTTCTTTTTCTAAGATTTGACGTTTGGTTTCTTCACCAATCATTTTTTGGAATTCACGTACAATGGTTGGGAATGGATGAGGGCCTGCCGCTGTTCCCAATAAATAATGGGTGTTTTCATAGTTGGCTGACCAATCACGCATGGCTTCACAGCAGGCATCTTTCAATGAGCAAGAACCTTTTTGTACAGGAATTACTTCTGCGCCCATCAAACGCATACGGAATACGTTTGGTGATTGACGTTCTACGTCTTTCGCCCCCATATAAACACGACAAGGCATATCTAACATTGCACAAGCAAGGGCGGTTGCCACGCCATGTTGGCCCGCACCGGTTTCGGCGATAATACGCGTTTTACCCATGCGTTTTGCTAATAAAATTTGACCTAACACTTGGTTGGTTTTATGGGCACCACCGTGAAGTAAATCTTCACGTTTTAAATAAATTTTTGCTTTTGTCCCTTTGGTTAAATTACGGCAAAGGGTAAGTGCGGTTGGTCTGCCCGCATAATTTTTAAGTAAATCTTGAAATTCACGTTGGAATTCAGGATCGTCTTTTGCTTCAACAAAGGCTTTTTCTAGCTGTTGTAGTACCGGTACGAGAATTTCCGGTACATACATTCCGCCAAATTCACCGAAATAAGGATTTAAAAGGGTCTCTGACATAATATTTCCTTGTTATTTTTGAATTCTTGAGACATTAAGTGGTGCAAAGGTTTGTGCAGTAGGCATCACTTCAATGCGATTAATATTGACATGTTTTGGTTGTTGATTGAGCCATAAAACAATATTAGCAATATCTTGTGGACTGACATATTCCACATTTTCATAGAGTTTTTTAGCTCGGGCATCATCACCTTTAAAGCGGATATTAGAAAATTCAGTTCCACCACAAAGACCGGGTTCAACATTGGAAACGCGAATTTGTGTACCAGCAAGATCGGCTCGAAGATTTAAACTAAATTGTTTAATAAAAGCTTTAGTGCCACCGTATACATTGCCACCTGGATAAGGATAAGTACCTGCAATTGAGCCTAAATTAATAACATGACCTGAATTGCGTTCAACCATTTGTGGCAATACAAGACGAGTGATGGTGACGAGCCCTTTTATATTGGTATCAATCATTTGCATCCAATCGTCTAAACTCGCTTTATCTGCACTTTCTAAGCCTAATCCTAAACCTGCATTATTCACCAATAAATCAATGGATTGCCAACTATCGGGAAGGGAATGGAAAGCATCTTCTGTTGCTTGGCGATCTGAAATATCAAAGGCAAGAAAGTGGAAGTTTTCACCTAATTCTTGTTGTAATTGTTCTAAACGAGCTACGCGGCGTCCTGTGCCAATTACACGATAGCCATTTTCAATAAGTGTGCGACAAATTGCTGCACCAAATCCGGCAGTTGCGCCGGTTACTAACGCTGTTCTTTGCATAATGCTTCCCCTTAGCAATCAGATTAATTTGACAAAATCGTCTTAAAAACTGACCGCACTTTTTCGCTATCTTTCACGCCTGCAGTAGTTTCTACACCAGAATTAAGATCCACCCCTAAGCAACCTTGCTTAATGGCTTGTTCAATATTGTCAGGTGAAATGCCACCAGCCAAAATAATTTTGTGCTTTAAGTTTTCAGGAATGACTGACCAATTAAAGGTTTTTCCTGTGCCACCTTGTTGATTAGCGGATTGACTGTCAAAAATATAGCGAGTGATATTTAAATCATCAGTAAAATCAACCGCACTTTGTGCTTCAGTATTCACCGAAATGGCTTTCCAAATTTGTATTTCTTCAGGTAGTTGGTGACGAAGTGCGGTAATAAATTCAGCGGTTTCTGAACCGTGTAGCTGAACGGCATAAAGCTGCAATTGTTTAGCAATTTTTACAATAAAATCAATTTCTTGATTCTGGAACACGCCCACAAAACGAAGTGGTGATGCTGTCACTAATTCTTGGGCTTGGCGTAGACTCACACAGCGTTTTGAATGTTCGACGAAAATTAAGCCGCCGTATAATGCCCCGTTTGCGTAAACCTCTTTGACATCTTGTGTGCGAGTTAAACCGCATACTTTATTTTCGCCAAAAATCACTTCACGCACAGCATTATTTAAATCTGCACTGCCCATTAGGCTGCTGCCGATTAAAAAGCCATGTGCCACTTTTTGCAAATCACGAATTTGGCTGTGATTATAAATCCCTGATTCGCTGATAATACGTGCATCAGTAGGAATGCGATCGGCATATTTTTGTGTGAGTTCTACTACGCGGTTTAAATCAACGGTGAGATCGTGAAGATTACGATTGTTGACTCCGATAATTTTTGCACCTAGAGCAAGGGCACGCTCAAACTCTTCTTCATTGCTGGTTTCTGTCAATACGCCCATGCCGAGAGAATGCGCAAGATCAGCCAATACGCGGTATGTTTCATCATTCACCACTGAAAGCATCAATAAAATAGCATCAGCTTGATAGTAGCGCGCAAGATACACCTGATATTCGCTGATCATAAAATCTTTGCACAATACAGGTTGTGAGACAACGTCACGTACTTGCGGCAAATAGTCAAATTTACCTTGGAAGTATTTCTCATCCGTTAGCACAGAAACAGCTGACGCATAATGTTTATATACATTGGCGATTTCATCTAAGTTAAATTCATTACGAATTAATCCTTTAGAAGGTGAGGCTTTCTTACATTCCAAAATATAAGCGGGCTTTTGATGTGTGCCTTTAGCCAACGCATCATAAAAAGAGCGGTCAGATTTTTGAATGTTTTCTTTAAATTGTGAAAGCGGAAATTCAGCTTCCTTTGCTTTAACCCATTGTGCTTTGTCTAAGACAATTTTTTGTAGGATAGTTGGTTGATGGCTATTTATCATCTTTATTTTTCTCATTCTTAATGATTTCTAAATCAAATCCAGCAATTAAAAGTAGTGGTTCTAAAAATTTTGATATTGCAGAACCATACAAAATTGATACTGAAGTAGCTATGATAGTTCTATAATTCTCATTTTTTATCTCGAAGAAAGTAAATAAAAGTAAACCGGTGCAAATAAGTATATAGGAGAATAAAATTAAAAGTTTTATTTCATCTTCATTGGCTAATATATTTCCATTATCAGTAGGGAATTCTGATTTGGTAACTTTATTAATTATTTTTATAACACAATTAGTAATATATATAATTGGTTTTAGAACAAATAGAATTGTTACTAAGATAATTTTAACTAGAAAAATAGGCAGCATTAATCCTATGATTGAAAGCATTAACAAACCTGCTAGTTTCCCGTCTTCTGAAGGTGTTATATCTATGCTATATAGTAAATATAAAGTAATAGGAACAAGTGCTATACGAAGTATAAAAGAAGCAATCTGGCGACGTTGTTCTGCTTTCACTTTAGTGCGAAATTCTCGATCTACTAAGAATCGTTCTTCATAGGAATAATGGAAAGTCATATATTTACCTAATATGTAGTCAATTTTTGCAATCTTTCAAACGCTTTTCCTGATGCAAGATGAGCCAACACATTTTGAACATTTTGTTTTAAGTCATCATGACCAAATAATTTCAGCAATAATGCCACATTCGCCGCTACCGCATTAGCATGTTCCGCTTTTCCTTTACCTTGTAAAAGTGCGGTCAGATATTGGGCATTTTCTTGTGGTTCGCCACCACGTAAACTTTCTAAAGATTGTGTTTTTAAACCAAAATCTTCAGGTGTTAAGGTGAAGTAGTCAATTTTACCGTTTTTAATTTCTGCCACTTGGGTTTCGCCGTGTACGGCGACTTCATCAAGACCGGCACCATGAACGACAAAAGTATGTTGATGACCTAATGCGACAGCGGTTTCAGCATAGGTTTTCACTAATTCAGGGGCATACACGCCAAGCAAATGATAAGTTGGGCGAGCTGGGTTAATTAATGGACCTAAAATATTAAAAAGCGTACGCGTTTTTAATGCCGCGCGAACAGGGGCAACATGTTTAAAACCGCTGTGATATTGTTGAGCAAATAAGAAACATACTCCGATATCATCAAGCGCTTGACGAGCTTGCTCTGGTGTGACGTTGACATTCACACCGAGTGCGGTTAATACATCACTGGCACCTGATTTGCTTGATACACTGCGGTTACCGTGTTTTGCTACTTTTGCACCCATAGAGGCTGCAACAATGGCGCTAGCAGTAGAAATATTAATCGTGTTTTGACCATCACCGCCAGTACCCACAATATCCGCAAAAGGGTAATCAGGACGAGGGAATGATTTGGCATTTTGCAAGGATGCCGATACCGCACCACTTAATTCATCGATAGTGGCGCCACGTACTTTTAACGCAATCAGCATGGCAGCGATTTGTTCGTTATTGAGTTCGCCTTGCATAATGGCATTAAAAATGACCGCACTTTCTTCTTTATTAAGTGTTTTTCCGCTGTAAAGTTGTTCTAATAATTGAGCCGTTTGCATAATCTCGTCCCTTATACGTAAATATCGTAATCTAAATCGCGTGCTTCATCGCCAGTCATACCACGGAAACCCCAACAATGCGCTGGTTGTTCTTTAATCGTAATTTCAACGTTGTGAGATTTAATCCCAATTTTGTATTCCAGTTCGCTGAAGAGCATTTTGATTAAACGTTTTTTCGTACCTTCCATACGACCTTGCATCAGGTTAATTTCAATAACGGTATAATCATCGTTACGATCGATAGGATAAAGAAAATCTTCTTTATCTAAACATAAAAAACGAATCGCATGCTTTCCGCGAGGAATGTCTAAACCAAGGTTTAAACAGTTATAAATTACTTCAGCAATATCTTGACGACGAGGCGCAAGCACTTCTTTTAATCCATATACGGTAATCATTTTTCTTCCTTAATCTCTGTTTAATAACCATTCCACAGATTGTTGTAATAATTTCGAACCTTGCACAGTAAGGATACTTTCTGGATGGAATTGGAAAGCACAAATTGGCAAGGTTTTATGACGAATAGCCATCACGATACCATTGTAATCGGCATTGACAATAAATTCGTCAGGCAAATTTTTACCCATTAAAGAGTGATAACGCGCCACAGGCATTGGGTTGGCAATATCTTTAAACATGGCTTGGTTATCATGTTGAATGCGCGATACTTTACCATGTAATACTTCGCCTGCATGTACAACCTCTCCACCAAATGCTTGAATAAGCGCTTGATGGCCTAAGCAAATACCGATAATTGGCACATCATTTTTTAAACGTTCAATAAGCGGGAGCAAGATACCTGCTTCTGCTGGAGTACCTGGTCCCGGAGAGAGCGCAAGAATCGTATCCGGTGTATTTAATGCCTCTTGTACCACTTGTTCTAAATTGGTGTCATTACGATAAATTTTTACGTTATGCCCAAGCACGCGGAATTGATCCACTAAGTTATAAGTGAATGAATCAAAATTATCTAAAAAGAGAATATTAGCCATAATTTATCGTCCTTATTTTGCTTGGGTATTGATTTGTTTGATTGCTTTAAGCACTGCAGCCGCTTTATGGCGAGTTTCATCCGCTTCCATTTGAGGATCAGAATCCAACACTTCACCACAACCCGCTTGAATATGGGCAATGCCATTTTGTACAAAAGCAGAACGAATCACGATACAGGTATCAAAATGACCATCAGAGGTGAGATAACCGACCGCACCGCCGTAGCTGTGACGTTTTTGCTGTTCAAATTGATAGATTAACTGCATCGCTTTGATTTTAGGCGCACCAGTTAACGTTCCCATATTCATGCAAGCTTGATAAGCGTGTAAGGCATCAAGTTCAGGACGAAGTTTACCCACTACGCGAGAAACCAAATGCATGATGTGAGAATAGCGATCCACTTGCATTAATTCGGCGACTTTACGTGTACCGCTTTGACACACGCGAGCAATATCATTACGGGCTAAATCCACTAACATTAAATGTTCAGCTTGTTCTTTATGATCAAGACGTAATTCTAATTCCAAACGCGCATCCAATTCAGGGTCAATATTGCCATGGGCATCAAACCCACGCGGGCGAGAACCTGCAATGGGGTAAATTTCTAATTGGCGATTGTCTGGTGCATATTTCAACGCACTTTCTGGTGATGCACCGAATAAAATGAAATCCTCATCGTTCATGTAGAACATATAAGGGCTTGGATTGTTATGTTTTAATTGTGCATAGCTCGCAAGGGTATTCGGGCAAGCTAATGAAAAACGGCGAGATGGCACGATTTGGAACACATCACCAATATTAATATGATGTTTTAATGCTTTTACAATGCCGATAAATTCAGGATCTTCAAAGTTAGTGCTGACCTCATCACTTGCTGCTTTAATGGAAAGTACGCCATCAATATTTCTTAATTTTTGTGCAATAGAAAGAGCTGTTTTTGCGACTTCCACTTGCTCTTCTTGACTGAAACAGAAACTTTTTAAGGTAGCTTGTTGGGTTTGATGATCGATGGTGATTAAGTTCTCTGCGAGATAGAAACTGTAATCCGGGCAGGTAATGCCATCATCTTTTAATTCAACACCTTGCATTGGAATAAAATTCGCCACCAAATCATAAGCAAATAAACCACCTAAAAAGACGGGTGTGCTGCTATGTTGATAATGGTTAGAAATTACACGAAGTCCATCAAAAATGGTTGCAGCTTGTAATTTACTGTCTTCATCTAATTGATTGTCGAGCGGCGCAAATTGCACAGAAAATTCATTGTCAAAATTGACCGCACTTACGATACCAAGTTGGCTTAATACAGGATGAATTTCGTTTAACACTTGTTTGCCGTTCGCATTCAGTGCTCTAAAGGTCACCTGATTGCCTAAACAAGTGATTTTAACAGCAGCATTAATCAGAATAAGGCTCTGTAAGCTATTTTTACTACCAATTTCGGCAGAGTCGAGGAGAAGAGAATTTGAATTCTGTTTGCAAAGCGTATTAAAAATTGCGGTGGTGTCGGCATGATAGGGAACCGGTTGAGAGGTCACCGCAATAAAAGGGGTATTTTTCATAATCAATCCTGTATTTTGAACTTTTGCACTATTAAACTAGTACATGATGCATAAGTCAAGAAAATAATCAAAAAATTGGCGTGATTTTACAATATTTTTTTAATTTTTAACCAAAGATATTAAAAATAGAGGAAGTTAATTAGAAAAAAGCCATTTCGAGGCATATCTCAAAATGGCTTAATAGAAGAGGTAGATTCAGTGATTAGAGAGAAGCAACGATCTCATCAATTTTATTTCTTGCTGAACGTTGTGCTTTTTCAATTGCCTCTGCACCTAATCCAATACCTTTTGCATAAGCAAACTGAACATCGATAATGCCAACAAAACCTAAAATCGCTTTTAAGTAATTCGTCACATTGTTGTTTTCATCATACATGCCACCAAAACTTGCTAATACAATCGCTTTTTTACCTTGAAGTAAACCTTCAGGGCCATTTGCGGTGTATTGGAAAGTCACACGAGGGCGAGCGATAAAATCAAAATAAGATTTAAGTTGTGTTGGGATGCCTAAGTTATACATTGGGGCACCAATGACGATGATATCTGCTGCTTTTAATTCAGCGACTAATTCATCTGATAGCGCTAAAAGTGCATTTTCTTCTGCTGTTTTAGGCTCGCCACGTACCGCTGTTGCCGCCATTGCATCAAAATGGGGAAGGGGTTGCGCCGCTAAATCACGTACCACAATGTTGTGGTCTTTTAATTTTTCAATGGTGTAATCGGCTAATTTATTACTTTGAGAGTTATCTGCAAGGATGCTTGATTTTAATACTAATACGTTCATAGAGTTTCCTTTAATTTGTATTTATCAAAAGTGCGGTCATTTTATCGGAAATTTTGAATAGATAAAGTCGCTATAAGGAAAATCATTGTTTACTCATTGGAAAGAATTCAGCGAGATATTAACAAGTGTGGTGGAAAGTGCTAAAATTCTCCGCCGCACTTGGTTTGCTCGATAGTGGGAGTGAATGAAAGTGCGGTTTGTTTTTAATCATTATTTGCATGTTGCCTTTCGTATGGGCGACCACTGTATAAGGAAAAATTATGCCTATTATTACTTTACCGGACGGTTCTAAACGTGAATTTGATCGTCCAGTTTCTGTGTTAGAAGTGGCTCAAGATATCGGAGCCGGTCTTGCCAAAGCAACCATTGCTGGCCGTGTAAACGGTGAACGTCGTGATGCGTGTGACATCATCAATGAAGATGCCAACCTTGAAATTATTACAGCAAAAGATGAAGACGGTTTAGAAATTATTCGTCACTCTTGCGCACACTTGCTAGGTCACGCAATCAAACAATTATTCCCTGATGTCAAAATGGCAATCGGTCCAACGATTGAAAATGGCTTCTATTATGACGTGGATTTAGACCGTTCTTTAACGCAAGAAGATCTTGATGCGATTGAAAAACGTATGCTGGAATTGGCAAAAACCAATTATGATGTAATCAAAACTCCGGTAAGCTGGCAAGAAGCAAGAGATACTTTTGAAAAACGCGGTGAGCCATACAAAATGGCTATCTTAGATGAAAACATCGAACGTACCGCAACGCCTGCGCTTTATCATCACGAAGAATACATTGATATGTGTCGTGGGCCACATGTACCGAATATGCGTTTCTGCCACAATTTCAAATTAATGAAGGTTGCAGGTGCGTACTGGCGTGGTGATAGCAAAAATAAAATGTTACAACGTATCTATGGTACGGCTTGGGCAGATAAAAAACAATTAGCAGAATACTTAACCCGCTTAGAAGAAGCGGCAAAACGTGACCACCGTAAAATCGGTAAAGCGTTAGATTTATATCATATGCAAGAAGAAGCACCAGGTATGGTGTTCTGGCATAACGATGGTTGGACAATTTTCCGTGAATTGGAAACCTTCGTACGTACTAAATTAAAAGAATACGATTATCAAGAAGTGAAAGGTCCGTTCATGATGGACCGTGTGTTATGGGAAAAAACAGGTCACTGGCAAAACTACGGCGATTTGATGTTTACTACACAATCAGAAAACCGTGAATATGCGATTAAACCAATGAACTGCCCGGGACACGTTCAAATCTTTAACCAAGGTTTAAAATCTTACCGTGATTTACCAATCCGTATGGCGGAATTTGGTTCTTGTCACCGTAATGAACCATCAGGTTCTTTACACGGTTTAATGCGTGTCCGTGGTTTCACTCAAGATGATGCACACATTTTCTGTACTGAAGATCAAATTGAAAGTGAAGTAACCAGCTGTATCAAAATGGTTTACGATATTTATAGCACGTTCGGTTTCCAAAATATTCAGGTGAAATTATCTACTCGTCCTGAAAAACGTATCGGTGCTGATGATATGTGGGATCGCGCAGAAGCAGGTCTTGCGGCAGCATTAGCGCATAACGGTCTTGAATATGAAATTCAAGAGGGTGAAGGTGCATTCTATGGTCCGAAAATTGAGTTTGCATTACGTGACTGTTTAGATCGTGAATGGCAATGCGGTACTATCCAATTAGACTTCGCATTACCAGGTCGTCTAAATGCGTCTTATGTGGCAGAAGACAATGATCGTCGTACACCAGTTATGATTCACCGTGCGATTTTAGGTTCGATTGAACGTTTCATCGGTATTATCACCGAAGAATATGCGGGTTTCTTCCCTGCATGGTTAGCACCAGTTCAAGCGATTGTCATGAACATTACAGATAGCCAAGCAGACTACGTTCAAAAAGTGGTGAAACAACTTTCTGATGCGGGATTACGTGTTAAAGCTGATTTACGTAATGAAAAAGTTGGCTTCAAGATCCGCGAACATACCTTACGTCGCGTGCCTTATATGCTCGTTTGCGGTGATAAAGAAATCGCAGAAGGCAAAGTGGCTGTACGTACCCGTAAAGGTGCAGATTTAGGTACTTTCACTATTGAAGAATTTGCTGAAATCTTAAAATCTCAAGTAAGACAACGTGAGTTGAAATTGTTGGGTGAAGAGTAATTAATTTATCAAATCGGTACACTAAAAAGTGTGCCGATTTTTTTATGTTTTATAAAATTGCGAGTAGTAATTTTTATCATAGGATTGGTAATTAAAAATGACAGTAATTCCCATAGATGATATTCGAAAAATTGATGATAAATTAATTGCAAAAAATGTATTGATTTATCAGAGACCTCTAGAGGCTACATTAGAGTGGATGAGTTTAAATAAGATTCAAGGAGATATTTCGATCTTTTTAAAATCTATAGGGGATATATATAAAATTCTTTACCCTAGAGAGAATCTTAGTTTTCCTAACTTATTAATTGGAGGTGTTGGCTTTAGAGGTCAAATATATATAGTCAAAATACCACTGATCTTTAGAAGCACTAAGGTTAATCTACATGATTTTATTGAAATTGAATATTCTGAACTAGCATTGATGCATAATGTTTATTATGAACAATATCAAAGGGCTATATATACAATCTGTGACTTATATGATATTGCATTTGGTATAGATGATATAATTCAGGAAAAAATATCTAATGAAAATTTAACATATTGGTTAGAAATGGTTTTGTCCTCGATTATGTCTACCGCACTTACTTTGAAGGAGGAAAATAATCTTAATAACGCAATCCAATCATCATTACTTTCGATAGAGTTAGCTGTGAAGTCTAGTTTACTGTACTTGGGTTGTGATTATGAACATATAACATCTTTAAGACATAGTAAGAAGAAAATTAAAGAAAATCTAATTTCTTATAAAATAATAAATGAAAATGATGATTTTTTTGAAATATATGATTCATTACCTGAATATGTCGATGCAAGATATAATCCCCAAAATCTAAGTAAACAAGTGTTAGTAGATATAGCAATTAAATCACAGTTTTTAGTATCTGAAATAATTAGAAAAATTAGTAAGAGAAATCTAGCAGAGTCCATACAGTTAGAACGAGAGTTTACTAGACCTTCTTTAAAATAGGCGTGAAAGTGTATTAACAAACTCAAATTCATTTTTCTTCTATATAATAGCCTTATCACAAGGAGGCGAATATGACAGCTCAAATTCAACAATTAACACCAGAATTAACTTTAGAATATATCAATGAAATTCCTGTTTTAACCTTAAATCACCCAGTAGGATCGGCTCGAATTGCATTACAGGGGGCGCAGTTATTAAATTGGCAGCCTAAAGGGGCAGAGCAGGATATTTTTTGGTTAAGTGAGATTGAACCTTTCACACAAGGTGTGGCAATTCGCGGCGGTGTACCGCTTTGTTACCCTTGGTTTGGAGGCGTTAAACAACCTTCACACGGTACAGCGCGTTTACGTTTGTGGCAATTGAGTGATTATGATCTGCAAGCGAATGAAGTGCGGTTAGAATTTTCACTGTTTTCTGAATATGGTGTGATTGAAGCCAAAATGAAAATGGAATTTACCGATAAATGCACAATGACTTTAACGCATTTAGGGCAAGAACCTGCTCAAGCGGCATTACACAGTTATTTTAATATCAGTGATATTTCACAAATTGAAGTCCAAAATTTACCAAGCCGTTGTTATGACTCATTACAAGATAAACATACAGACGTTCCTTCAACACGCAGAATTGAACAGGGCGTAGATTGTATTTATTCATTAGAAGAAAATAAAACATTGTTGGTGGATAAAGCATTTAATCGACGTATTCAAATTACCCATCATCATGCTGATTCAATTGTGCTATGGAATCCTTGGGAGAAAACACCAAGTGCGATGCAACCAGAAGGATATAGAACAATGGTATGTATTGAAACCGCAAGATTAGAAAAATTGCTTCAATTTGGAGAGAGCATTTCAGCTGAAATAAGTGCTTTAACTACTGATATTTAAAGGAATAGAAATCCTTGTTGCATAAACGTGGCAAATACTATAAAATTTTGCCCGTTTTTTGTTTGTTTTTATAGCAAATGATTGAAGAAATCTTCTGTTTGAATACAGTAGGTTTTATCTTAAATAAATAGAAGGAATAACATTATCAAAACCGTAAAAAAAGCTCCGGCAGCTAACCGCCCGAATCGCATTAACGATGAAATTCGAGTAAAAGAAGTTCGTTTGATTGACCAAGATGGTGAACAAGCGGGGATTGTATCAATTCAACAGGCCTTAGATATGGCAGAACAAGCAGCGCTTGATTTAGTTGAGATCAGTCCGAATGCCGAACCACCGGTTTGTCGTATTATGAACTACGGCAAGTTCCTCTATGAAAAGAGCAAAACCGCAAAAGAACAGAAGAAAAAACAAAAAGTTGTACAAGTGAAGGAAATTAAATTCCGTCCAGGTACAGACGAAGGTGACTACCAAGTTAAATTACGTAGCTTAATTCGTTTCTTAGAAGATGGTGATAAAGCGAAAATTACCGTACGTTTCCGTGGTCGTGAAATGGCTCACCAAGATATCGGTTTAGACGTATTAGAACGCGTTAAAAATGATTTGGCTGACATTTCAGTAGTGGAATCTGCACCAGGTAAATTAGAAGGTCGCCAAGCAGTAATGGTGTTAGCACCTAAGAAAAAATAATTTTTTATTTAGATTTAATCTAGATAATCGAATTTTCACTTCGGTGAGAATACAACTGCACATTGGGCAAACTACGCAGCCTAATTGCTTTTGGAGAAGGGCAATTCAATTTGCCATATTGGAATAATTAGTGCCTACAAGTAATCTTCGGATTCGCCTAATTATGTGTTTAACTTAAAATGCGGAGTTTTTTAACAATGCCTAAAATTAAAACAGTACGTGGTGCTGCTAAGCGTTTCAAAAAAACAGCTTCTGGCGGTTTCAAACGTAAACAATCTCACTTACGTCATATTTTGACTAAAAAGACAACTAAACGTAAACGTCATTTACGTCATAAATCAATGGTTGCGAAAGCAGACCAAGTTTTAGTAGTAGCTTGCTTACCATACGCATAAGCCGTTATTTAAGCAAAACGTACGATTAGTTAAATTAGTTAAAAATATTACATAGGAGATTAAATAATGGCTCGTGTAAAACGTGGTGTTATTGCAAGAGCACGCCATAAGAAAGTTCTTAAGGCTGCTAAAGGTTATTATGGTGCACGTTCACGCGTGTATCGCGTTGCTTTCCAAGCGGTGATCAAAGCTGGTCAATACGCATATCGTGACCGTCGTCAACGTAAACGTCAATTCCGTCAATTATGGATTGCACGTATCAACGCTGCGGCTCGTCAAAATGGTTTATCTTACAGCAAATTCATCAACGGCTTGAAAAAAGCGTCTGTTGAAATCGACCGTAAGATCCTTGCTGATATCGCTGTATTCGACAAAGTAGCGTTCGCTGCATTAGTTGAAAAAGCAAAATCTGCACTTTAATTTTTTAAAGTTTAGATTCAAAAATTAGGACGCTGAAAAGCGTCCTTTTTTATTACCTCCCAAAAAGAAAAAACCGCTACTCAAAACTTGAATAGCGGGGAGGTCTTAATTTATAAGAAACTTCAAAAAGATAACTGCAATATGCAGTGCACTAGCAATGTATCAGACTGTGGTTTTTTGAAATAGTTCGATATTTTTGAAAAAAATTTAAAAAATATCAAAATTAAACCAAAATGAACGAATTTAGCCCTTTATAAAGGCAATAATTTGCTCTTCAATCCCTTTTTCATCTAATTTAATTTCAGCAAGCGCTTCTTGTTGTGTGCCTTGCGGAATAAAAATATCAGGTAAACCAAGTTGTAAAAGTGCGGTTGTTTTTCCATGAGAATTTAGCACTTCTGAAACAGCAGAACCTGCACCACCTTGAATCGCATTTTCTTCCAATGTCACAATAACGTCATGGGTATTCGCCACTTCTAGAATACGAGCTTCATCAATTGGTTTCACAAAGCGCATATCGACAACAGTCGCATTGAGTTTTTCTGCCACAGATAAAGCAGCAGGTAAGAGTGTGCCAAAATTCAGAATCGCGATTTTTTCACCTTGACGAACCATTTTTGAACGACCAATTTCTAATTCAACAAGTGGGGTTAATTCTACGCCAATTGCATTTCCACGCGGATAACGTACCGCAGCAGGTTTACCACATTTATACCCCGTATAAAGCATTTGGCGACATTCATTTTCATCACTTGGTGTCATAATGATCATATTCGGAATGCAGCGCATAAAACTTAAATCAAAAGCACCTTGGTGAGTTTGACCATCAGCACCTACGATACCTGCACGATCGATGGCAAAGAGAACCGGTAAGTTTTGAATGGCGACATCATGAATAAGCTGATCATAAGCACGTTGTAAGAAGGTAGAATAAATGGCTACAACAGGTTTATAACCACCAATTGCAAGGCCCGCAGCAAAAGTGACAGCATGTTGTTCAGCGATGGCAACATCAAAATATTGTTGTGGGAATCGTTCTGAAAATTCTACCATGCCAGAACCTTCACGCATTGCAGGGGTAATACCGACTAATTTATCGTCTTGTTCCGCCATTTCACATAACCAATCGCCAAAGATTTTTGAATAGGTGGGTTTGGCATTTGATTTAGGAAGTTGGCCGCTTGTTGGATCAAATTTTGGCACGCCATGGAAACCGATCGGGTCTTTTTCTGCAGGCTCGTAACCTTTTCCTTTTTTAGTTTTGATGTGTAAGAATTGCGGTCCTTTGAGATCGCGCATATTGCTTAAGGTAGCAATTAATTCATCAATATTATGCCCGTCAATTGGTCCAATATAGTTAAAACCGAGCTCTTCAAAAAGCGTACTTTCTGGCGAGAACATCACGCCTTTCATGTGTTCTTCGGTTTTCTTCATAAAGTTTTTAACGGTCGGTACTTTATCTAAGATTTTCTTACTGCCGTCACGAACCGTTGAATATAATGAACCAGAGAAAATGCGAGCAAGGTGATTATTCAATGCACCGACATTTTCAGAAATCGACATTTCATTGTCATTTAAAATGACCAACATATCAGTATGCAAAGAACCCGCATGGTTTAATGCTTCAAATGCCATCCCCGCAGTGATTGCACCATCACCAATCACACAAACGGTTTTGCGACCTGCATTTTCACGTTCTGCGGCAACAGCAATACCTAGTCCTGCACTGATTGAAGTAGAAGAGTGGCCAACACTTAATACATCAAACTCACTTTCTTCACGCCAAGGGAAGGGATGAATACCGCCTTTTTGGCGAATAGTAGACATTTGATCACGACGCCCCGTCAAAATTTTGTGTGGATACGCTTGATGGCCCACATCCCAAATTAATTGATCAAAAGGGGTTTTGAAAATGTAGTGTAATGCAACCGTCAATTCAACGGTACCAAGACCAGATGCCAAATGACCACTGCTTTGACTAACGGATTCCAACAGATAACTCCGTAATTCCTGACAAAGTTGCGGAAGCTGATCTTTATTCAACAGACGCAAATCTTCCGGCGAATTAATTAAGGATAAAAGAGGATAGTTGTTCATATATTCGTTAGTCCTAAAATGTGAAAAAAGTGACCGCACTTTGAGAAATCAAAATAAGTGCTGTCACCATTAACTTTTACGATTGACAATAAATTCAGCTAATGCGCGTAATGCGGTAGTATCAAAAGGTAAATTGTCTAATTCATGTAAGGCGGTTTGATAGAGTTCTTGTGCTTTTTGTTTCGCACCCTCTAATCCTAACAGCTTTGGATAAGTGCTTTTATCTAAACCTAAATCAGAACCCACCGGTTTGCCGATTTCCGCACTGTCACCTTCAATATCTAAAATGTCATCTTGTACTTGGAAAGCTAAACCAATAGCCTGTGAATAACGTTCTAGTTGTTGCTCTAATTCTTTGTTTTCAAAGTGAGGAGAGCAGATAAAACCCATTTTTAATGCGGCTGTTAGCAACGCCCCAGTTTTATTGCGATGAATAAGCTCTAATTCGGTTAAATTAACTTGTTTGTGCTCAGAAATTAAATCTAAACTTTGCCCTAAACACATACCTTGTACGCCAGATGCTTGAGCCAATACTTTCACTAGTTGCAATTTTTGTTCTGCAGAAAGAGAAGGGGCTTCAGTAAGAATTTCAAAGGCAAAAGTTTGTAACGCATCTCCAGCTAAAATGGCAGTCGCTTCATCAAAAGCAATATGACAAGTTGGTTGACCACGACGAAGTTCATCGTTGTCCATGGCAGGCAAATCATCATGGATTAAAGAATAAGCATGAATAGCTTCAATGGCTGCTGCCGCGTAATCTAAAGCTGTTGTTTCTGCACCCAGCATTTTACCCGTTGCATAGACAAGGAAAGGGCGAACACGTTTTCCGCCTAGCAATAAACCATATTTCATGGCATCACGCAAAGGGGCATTATAAGAGTCAATTTCTTCAAATTGATTGGCTAAAAACTGATTAATGCGATCTTGAACTTGTTTGAGTTCAGTGCCGAATTGATAACTCATGGATTACTCGTCCCCTTGATAATCACTTAATGGGGCGGTTTCGCTTTTTTGTAACAAAATTTGAATACGTTGTTCTGCTTGTTGCAAGCGCTCTTGACCAAGTTGAGCCAATTTAATGCCGTTCTCAAATTCTTTCAGCGCATCTTCCAATGGTAATTCACCGCTTTCAAGTTTTGTCACAATTGTTTCTAATTGTGCAAGTGTTGTTTCAAAATCAGGTTCAGCATTTGCTGGTTTACGCGCCATTAAATTATCCTTTTCAGATGAATAAATTGCTCCGTATTGTACTTGATTTTTATAGGGATGTTAAAAACTTATTTCAAAGTGCGGTCAGTTTTTCGTGAGAATTTGAACTTTGTGGGATCTGGAATTTAGCGTACAATACGGCCATTTTTTATTATTCACAGATTATTATGAAATTTATCGTTAAACTTTTTCCTGAAATTATGATTAAAAGCGAAACTGTGCGTAAGCGTTTCGCAAAAATTTTGACCTCAAATATCCGCAATATTTTACAGAAATATGATGAAGAAACAGCGGTTGTTCGTCATTGGGATTACATCGAAGTGCGCTCAAAAAATGAAGCCAATCGTGAAGAGTTGATTGCGCTTTTACAACGTATTCCAGGGATTCATCATTTTTTAGAAGTGGAAGAAAAACCGTTTACCGATTTACATCATATCTTTGAGTTGACCTTAGCGGATGTCGCTGCTCAACTAGAAAACAAAACCTTTTGTGTACGTGTAAAACGCAAAGGGAAACATGATTTTAGTTCCATTGAAGCAGAACGTTATATCGGTGGTGGTTTAAATCAGCATATTGAAAGTGCAAAAGTACGCTTAAAAAATCCTGATGTAACCGTTCGTATTGATATTGAAGATGACAAAATGATGCTGGTGAGAGCTCGTCATGTTGGCTTAGGCGGTTATCCAATTGGGACACAAGAAGATGTGCTTTCATTGATTTCAGGTGGCTTTGACTCTGGCGTATCCAGTTATATGCTTATTCGCCGTGGTTCACGTGTGCATTATTGTTTCTTCAATTTAGGTGGTGCAGCACATGAAATTGGCGTGAAACAAATGGCTTACCATATTTGGAATCGTTATAGTTCATCACATAAAGTCCGCTTTATTGCCATTCCTTTTGAAGGCGTAGTGGGCGAGATTTTAGAGAAAGTCGATAACGGCCAAATGGGCGTCGTGTTAAAACGAATGATGGTGCGAGCTGCAAGTAAAGTTGCGCAACGTTTTGATATTCAAGCCATTGTTACCGGCGAGGCACTCGGGCAAGTTTCAAGCCAAACTTTAACCAATTTGCGTTTAATTGATGAAGCATCCGATGCATTAGTATTACGTCCACTTATTACCCATGATAAAGAACAAATTATCGCGATGGCGAAAGAGATCGGCACAGATGATATTGCCAAATCGATGCCTGAATTCTGTGGGGTGATTTCTAAAAATCCAACGATTAAAGCCGTACGTGAAAAAATTCTTGAAGAAGAAAATCACTTTGATTTTGGCGTATTGGAAAGTGCGGTTGAAAATGCACAATATTTAGATATTCGCCAAATTGCAGAAGAAACAGAGAAAGAAGTGGTAGAAGTGGATACCATTTCAGTGCTTGGTGAAAACGATATTATTTTAGATATTCGTAGCCCTGAAGAGACAGATGAAAATCCATTTGAATCAGACGAGCATCAAGTAATGCAGTTGCCGTTTTACAAATTATCTTCACAATTCGGCTTATTAGATCAAAGTAAAAATTATGTGCTTTATTGTGAACGAGGCGTGATGAGTAAATTGCAAGCGCTTTATTTAAAAGAAAATGGGTTCACGAATGTGAGAGTTTTCGGGAAAAAATAAGCAAAAAAATGACCGCACTTTAACGTGCGGTTTTTTATTCGTAATCTAATTCACCCACTAATTCATCGATAGCTTTGGCAAGTAACGTTCTGTCATGACGATAGCTGATATCATCTGCATTCAAGCGTTTAGCTAAGATTTTAACGGAAGAAATGGCAGACAAATCGACCGCACTTTGTTCACGATAAGGAGTTATAGCACCATCAATAACGGATTCGCCGACGATTTCATTAATTTTCTGAATACGATCAGCCAGTGAAAGCTGAGAGGCAGCGCCAATTTCTACCCCTAAATTATCAATAAAAATTACTTTCGCTTTGCTATTACGCAGGGCAGTCGCTAATTCAGGTAATAATAATGGTGGCATAATACTCGTCATGAAACTTCCTGGGCCAAGTAAAATGACTTCTGCTTGCTCCAATGCTTGGATGGCTTCTTGTGCGGCTTTAACCATAGGCACTAAGAAAAGTGATTGGGGTAATTCTGTTAAATTATCAATGCTCACTTCACCTACAATACTGGAGCCTGAACCTAAACTCGCGGCAAGATGAACAGGTTCTTCTGACATAGGAATAATGTGAGATTTTACTTTGAGTAATTCACGAATCAAGTTAATGGCTTCAATAGGGCGAATATTCATATCTTCTAAAGCTTTAAGCATTAAATTACCTAAATTATGCCCAGAAAGTTCACCTTCGCCAGTAAAGCGGTATTCAAATAATGCGGAGGCTGTACTTGGCTCAATAATGATTTGGTTTAAGCAATTACGTAGATCGCCCCATGCGATACCACCTTGTTCTTGGCGAATTCGGCCAGTTGAACCGCCGTTATCTGTGGTGGTGACAATACCGGTTAAACGCTCTTTCATAAAACTAAGCGCCGATAATACACGCCCTAATCCATGACCACCACCAATGGCAACAATATGTTTGATTTCGTCTAAATGTTCATGACGGCTGTGACGAGATAAATCAGACATTTTTCTTCCTTTTTTACCTATAAATTATTATAAAAAATAATGTTATATATTTTTTTATATAAGTTAATGCTGTTATTTTTATCAATATAGTCGGGTTATTCTATCAAATTATTGCTATTAACCGCTTGCTTTTATTACAATACCAACACAATTTATTTTTAACGCATAACTCCGAGCTTGTTTAGCCTAAGTTTCATAGGAAATACGGCGGCAAGCCAATAACGCGGTACGTTATTCAGGGATACGCTGGAAACGGTTTATCCTCTCCATATTTAGAAAGGTGTAAAATGCAATCCATTCCTATCAAGAACGTAGGAGAGTCTCGCTTAGTCGATCCTTTCCAACGCCAATATTACTATCTACGACTGTCGATTACCGATCAGTGTAATTTTCGTTGTACCTATTGTTTGCCTGATGGTTATCAGCCTGAAGCTAACAAACCAAGTTTCTTAACCTTAAAAGAAATTACCCATCTTGCTCAAGCGTTTGCTGAAATGGGCACAGAGAAAATCCGTTTAACGGGTGGCGAACCGACTTTACGCAAAGATTTTATTTCTATTGCTGAAAGCATCGCTAACATTGATGGAATCCGTCAATTAGCTGTCACGACAAACGGCTATCGCATGGCAAAAGATGTGGCTGATTGGAAGAAAGCAGGGATTACGTCTATTAACGTCAGTGTTGATAGCTTAGATCCAAAAATGTTCCACCAAATTACAGGTATCAATAAATTTGATGACGTGATGCGTGGTATCGATCGTGCATTTGAAGTGGGCTACAACAAAGTTAAAGTCAATTCAGTTTTGATGAAAAATTTGAATGACAAAGAGTTTGAGCAATTCCTTGTTTGGGTGAAAGATCGCCCAATTCAAATGCGCTTTATCGAACTCATGCAAACGGGCGAAATGGATAGTTTCTTTGATAAATTCCATCTTTCAGGACAAGTATTAGCGGATAAATTGCTGCAAAACGGTTGGCAATTACAACACAAATCCCATACTGATGGTCCTGCTAAAGTGTTCACACATCCTGATTATGCAGGCGAAATTGGCTTAATTATGCCTTATGAGAAGAATTTCTGCGCAAGCTGTAATCGTCTCAGAGTGTCAGCGAAGGGCAAACTTCATCTCTGTTTATTCGGTGAAGAAGGCATTGAATTACGTGATTTATTGCAATCCCATGAACAGCAAGATATTTTGCAAGCACGTATTTTTTCTGCACTGCAAGGCAAACGTGAACATCATTATTTGCATATCGGTGATAGTGGCGTAAGAAATCATTTAGCTTCTATCGGTGGCTAAAAGAAAATAGGTGACTTTTACTGTTCACTTATTTTGCTTTCGTCACACATGTAAAACATTCAATATTTTAACCGCACTTTATTTTATTATGACTACATTTACGCATATCAATTCTCAAGGCGAAGCCAATATGGTGGATGTTTCTGCAAAAGCAGAGACTGTTCGTGAAGCTCGTGCTGAAGCCATTGTGACCATGTCAAAAGAAACTCTTTCCATGATCGTGGAAGGCAAACATCATAAAGGCGATGTATTTGCTACAGCACGTATTGCAGGTATTCAAGCGGCAAAACGTACTTGGGAACTTATCCCGCTTTGCCATCCCTTATTACTTTCCAAAGTAGAAGTAAATTTAGAACCATTACTTGAAACCAATCAAGTTCGTATTCAATCTCTTTGCAAATTAACCGGAAAAACCGGCGTAGAAATGGAAGCATTAACGGCAGCAAGCGTAGCAGCCTTAACCATTTACGATATGTGTAAAGCCGTACAAAAAGACATGGTGATTGAGCACGTTCGCCTGTTAGAAAAGAGCGGTGGAAAATCCGGTCATTTTATTGCGGAGGAAAAATAAGATGTTAAATGTTTTATTTTTTGCTCAAACTCGTGAATTAATTGGGGAAGATTCTATTCAGCTTGAAGGTGATTTTGCGACAGCAGAAGCGGTGCGTGAACATCTTGCTCAAAAAGGTGATAGATGGGCGTTAGCGTTAGAAAAAGGGAAGCTTTTAGTCGCTATCAATCAAACCTTGATGCCACTAGAAAGTGCGGTCAAAAATGGGGATGAAATTGCATTTTTCCCACCTGTAACGGGGGGCTAAATGACGGATATTCAAATTTCAGTACAAGAACAACCTTTTGATCAAAATGCCGTTTACCAATGGCTTTCTGAGCAACATTCAGCTGGCGCAACGGTTATTTTCGTGGGTAAAGTTCGCGATCTTAATTTAGGCGATGAGGTATCCAGCTTATACTTAGAACATTATCCCGCAATGACAGAAAAAGCCTTACGTGAAATTGTAGAACAGGCGAAAGCACGTTGGGATATTCAGCGAGTATCGGTAATTCATCGTGTGGGACTTTTGCATACTGGCGATGAAATTGTTTTAGTCGGCATTAGTTCTGCTCACCGAGGTGATGCTTACCACGCCAATGAATTTATTATGGACTTCTTAAAATCTAAAGCCCCGTTCTGGAAAAAAGAACAAACCAATCAAGGTGAACGTTGGATTGAAGCAAGAGAAAGCGATAAAGAAGCGTTAGAGAAGTGGTAATTCAATATAAAAAATGGTCATTTTTATGGCCTTTTTTACTTTTATCAGTAGAATAAACATATAATTATACATATACTTTAAGTTATTAATTTATCTTTAATTTATCTTTACATTACATTTAACTTCTCCATAAAAAAAACTATTCTTTGTCAACTTTTGTAAAATCTTGTAAATTATCTGTTAATTGCTGAGTTTTCTATTATACTTATTCGGAATCAAGATTTTTTTGTCTTGACTAGTTATTTTTAGATTATAGGAAACTTTAATATGAATCATGTTTTTAAAATTATTTGGAATAAAGTAAATCAATGCTGGGTTGCTGTTTCAGAACTAAGCAAATCTGTGGGTAAATCATCTCAAACTGATAAACGTAAAACATTAAATGTAATTATTGGCGCTGCGGTTTTAGCAGGTGTAAGCACAACTGCAATGGCTGAAACCAATGTTGTTGTCAATGATAAAGGTACTGTTATTGGCGGAACTGGTGCAGTAGCTGATCGAACTAACGCAGTTGTTTTAGGTAATAGTGCTAATTCTAATACGGCAGACTCTATTGCTATTGGTACAGGAGCTAAAGTAGAGGGAGATGCTGATTACAACAAATACAATATTGCAATTGGTAATAAAGCTCAATCAACCAATAGAGAAACAGTTGCCATTGGTAACAATGCAAATGGCTGGGGATCTGGCGGTATTGCAATTGGTGCTGGTAGTGATGCGCCAAATCGCGGTACGGCAGTTGGTTATGGTACGAAAGCAAGTGTTGCAGGGTGGGCTACAGCTATCGGTAATGAAGCAAATGCAAGTGGTCGTGGCGCAATCGCTATGGGTAATGGCGCAAAATCATCAGGAAATGATGCTATTTCTCTAGGCTTTATAGCTAATGCAAGTGGAGAAAATGCAGTTACTATTGGTGTGCGTTCATTTGCAACAGGTAAATCAGCCTCTGCTTATGGTTCGAATACCAAAGCATCAGGAAATTATTCGACGGCAATAGGTGTTGTAGCAAATACAACAGGTGATTCGAGCTCAGCGTTAGGTTATGGTGCAAAAGCTGAAGGTCATAGATCTACTGCTTTAGGTACTAGCTCTTGGTCAAAAGGTCATGGTTCGGCGGCTTTAGGATATCAGGCAAGATCTATAGGAAGCTCTTCTTTGGCTTTAGGTGAGGATGTTAGTGCAACTGGAATCTACTCTATGGCTATTGGTTCTAATGCAAACTCAGATAAATTTGGGTCTGTAGCTATTGGACTTAGATCAAAATCATCAGAAGAAAATGCCCTCGCTCTAGGAAGCGCGGCTAATGCTTCAGGTAGAAGTTCTGTTGCGATTGGTGATGACACCAAAGCTGAGGGTTATAATTCTGTTGCGATGGGTAGAAATTCTAAGGCGAGTGAAACTAATTCTGCAGCTATTTTAGGAAATGCGACTGGTACAAGCAGTATTGCTATTGGTGGTAATGCGACTGCAGCAAATTCTGTTGCATTAGGTTCTGATTCTACTAATACTCATGAAGATTCAGTTGCTCTAGGCTCAAGTTCTGCAGGGGCAAAAAATGTGTTTAATGATGCTGCTACTAAATTAGAATCTTTTGATGATGGTGCAAATTCAAAAACAATTAATTATAACGGCACCTCTTCATATAAAACGATAATTGATTTTGATTTTGGTGATTCTTTCACTAAAGAATCAACAGGTGCGGTTTCTGTGGGAGATGGCTCTCTTGTTCGCCAAATCCAAAATGTGGGTGCAGGTCGAATTACGGCTGAATCAAACGATGCCGTAAATGGTAGCCAATTATACCAAGCTTATTACAATGCAGGCTTTAACATTAAAAATAATGGTAAAGAAACATCACGTATTAATACCCATGGCAAAGTGAATTTTGTGGATGGTAAGAATACCAAAGTGGTTGTTGAAGATGGTGATAATGCTGCTAATATTACAGTGAATTTAAAAGATGATATTACTGTTAATAATGTTACAGCTAATAATCTCACCGTAGGACCTGTTACGATTAATAAAGATGGTATTAATGCAGGTGATAAAAAAATCACGAATGTATCAAATGGTACAATTTCAGCAGATAGTAAAGATGCTGTGAATGGTAGCCAATTATATGCAGCGAAGAACGAGCTTAATACCAATATTACTAAAGCCGCTGCAGCAGCTAAAACAGAAGTAAAAGCAGGAACAAATGTAGAGGTGACTTCTGAAACTGGTGCGAATAATCAAACTATTTACACGGTTAACGCAAAAGACACTTCAGCTTCTGTTGATGCTGGTTCCGATGCAATTACTGTGACAGTGGGCGAACCAACCAAAGTTACTGGAAAAGACGGTGTGACTGTAACCACAGTAACCAATTACAAAGTGGATCTTTCACAAAAAACCAAAGATGAAATCAAAAATGCAGGTGGTCGTGGATTTAACGTGACTGCAAGTGCATCTGAAGGTACTGTTGTAAATGAAGTGGCAGAAGAAACGGTTCAATCTACAGCAACAAAAATGGATAAATTGACACTTGATGCGGGTAAAAATATTAAATTAACCCACAAAAAAGGAAAAGTGTTAAGCGTTGCTGTGTCTGATACACCAACATTCAAAAATGTAACTACAACAGGTGACGTTAACGTTGGTGGTACTATCCATGCACATGGTGGATTAGATATGCACAATAATCGTATTGTAAATGTGGCTGATCCGAAAGACCCAACTGATGCAGTAAATAAACGTTATGTTGATAATGCAGTGAAAAACATTAATAACAACATCAATCGTTTAGACAATAAAATTGATCACGTTGATCGTCGTTTACGTGCAGGTATTGCAGGTGCGACAGCGATTTCTTTCTTACAACGTCCAAATGAAGCGGGTAAAAGCTTAGTTTCTGTTGGTGTTGGTGGTTATCGCAATGAAAATGCAATCGCAGTTGGTTATGGCCGAAATTCTGATAACAACAAAATTTCGATTAAAGTTGGTGCAAGTATCAATTCCCGCAGTGATGTAAACTGGGGCGGAAGCATCGGTTACCAATGGTAATTGTTTGATAAAAAGGCAGAGTAAAATCTGCCTTTTCTTTTGTTATGTTGAGATGAAAAAAAGTGCGGTCAAATTTAACCGCACTTTTTGTTTTTATTGATTAAAGCACTTTAATGATGCTTTCGCATAAATAACGAATATTGTCTTCGGTGATACCAGCCACATTGATACGACCAGAACGAACAGCATAAATCGCAAATTCTTCTTTTAAGCGATCAACTTGTTCAGGCGATAAGCCGCTGAAAGAGAACATACCGTTTTGTTCCATGATAAAGCTGAAATCTTGTTCTGCACCGTATTCTTTTAATAACTGAACGAATAAATGACGCATTTTTTTGATACGTTCACGCATTTCAGTTAATTCATTTTCCCATTCTTGACGAAGTTGTGGATCATTTAATACTGTTGCTACGGTCGCCCCACCATGAGACGCAGGGTTAGAGTAGAGGGTACGAATAATTGATTTCACCTGTGTTAAAGCGGTTGAAGCAATTTCTGCATTTTCAGCCACAAGGGTAAAGGCACCTACGCGCTCATTGTATAAACCAAAGTTTTTAGAGAATGAACTCGCCACTAATAATTCTTTATGATTTGCTGCAAAAGCACGTAAACCGTAAGCATCTTGGTCTAAGCCATTTGCTAAACCTTGATAAGCAAAGTCAAAGAGTGGTAACCAGCCGTTTTTCGCTGAAAGCGCAGCTAATTCTTGCCATTGCTCAGGGGTTGGGTCAATACCGGTTGGGTTGTGGCAGCAACCGTGTAAAAGCACCACATCGCCTTCGCTTGCTTGGCTTAAATCTTCAAGTAAATGTTCCCAGTCAAGGGCTTTGCGTTCAGCATCATAATAACGATATTCACGAATCGTCATGCCCACCGCATTGAAAATGGCATTGTGGTTAGGCCATGTTGGCGTACTAATCCACACATTTTGTGCTTTGGTTTGGCGTTTGATAAATTCCGCAGCAATGCGTAATGCACCTGTGCCACCTAAACTTTGTGCCGTTCTTGCACGGTTTGCTTTAATTACATCAGAATCTTTACCGAAAAGGAGTTCTTTTGTGCGCTCGTTATAATCGGCAATACCATCGATAGTCAGGTAGTTTTTCGTTTTTTCGTTATCAAACAAGCGTTTTTCTGCTTCTTTCACTGCACGCATAATCGGTGTTGTACCTTGTGCATCTTTATAAACGCCAATACCTAAATTGATTTTATTTTCACGCGTTTCAGATTTGAATGCTTCGCCTAAGCCTAAGATAGGATCGGCCGGAGCCGCTTTGATATGTTCAAACATAGCTTTTCCTTATGTATGTGTTGTGAGATAAGTAATTTTATACTTCAGCCGATAGATTTTATCAAGAAGAACCTGATAAAAATCAACCGCACTTTGATGTTTTTAGATATTCATCAAAAAAGTGCGGTTGTTTTTTCGATTATTTTAATTTCTCAATCGCCCAATTTAAACCAGATTGATAGTCTTCAGGGAGTTCGTGACGAAGTTTTTCAAGCTGTTGAATAATGATCTTTTTGTCTGGATGCGTGATATTGATATGACCTAACTTTCTACCCGGACGAACTTCCTTACCATACCAATGTAACTGAGAGAAAGGCGTGTTCAACCATTGTGGATTATGTTCTGTACCAATTAAATTAACCATGACACTTGGTGCAATGGGTTGTAATGACGGTGTAGGTAAATCTAATAAAGCACGTAGATGCAATTCAAATTGACTAATCGCACAGCCTAGTTGGGTCCAATGTCCGCTATTATGCACACGAGGGGCAAGTTCATTAATTAATAATTTATCCCCCACCACAAAGCATTCCATCGCCATTACCCCCACATATTCAAGCTTATCCATGATTTTTCCGAGCATAGATTCAGCCTGAATTTGTTGGCTTTGTTGTTGCGGGAATGAAATATCTGTCACACTGTAACGTAAAATACCATTTTGCTGCAGATTATGCGTCACCGGGTAGAAACGTTTTTCACCATTTTTAAATCTTGCGCCTACAATAGACACTTCATAATCAAAAGGAATAAATTTTTCTGCGATGACCTCACCGAATAAATCGTCCGTAATATCACGTTGATTATTTTCAGTGATAATCCATTGACCACGACCGTCATAACCACCGGTGCGACGTTTCACTACGACTTTTTCACCCACGTTTTTAAATACTTCAGACCATTGCGTTTTATCTTTTAATAAACACCATGGCGAGGTAGAGAGATTAAGTTCATCTAGTAAAGATTTTTGGGTAAAGCGATCAGCCAATAAGCCAAAAACATTTTGATTAACGAAATTCTTATGATGACCTAATAATTCGGTTAAAGGTGTTTTTTCCCAACGTTCAATTTCTGCAGTGATGATGGCATCTTTAGGTAAATCAAATACGGGCGCATTGAACTCAAGCGGTTGAACGTGAATATCTAAAGGTGCGCCTGCATAATGTAACATTCTGCCGAGTTGACCATTACCAAGCACATAAACGGTAGGATATAGGGTAGAGTTTTGCATAAAATTTCTCATCAAATCTAGCTAAAAAAACAACCGCACTCTGAAAAGTGCGGTCAAATTTAAAGGTGTTTTATGTACGTGGATCAGGATTATCCAATACCATATTGGTTTGATTTTCGCGGAATGCTTGTAGGCGAGCGAATAACGCATCATCCCAACCTGCAAGAATTTGTGCGGCGAGTAATCCTGCATTAGCTGCACCAGCTGGGCCAATCGCTAACGTACCGACAGGAATGCCTTTCGGCATTTGCACGATAGAATAGAGGCTATCAACACCGCTTAACATAGAGCTTTTAACAGGGACACCCAATACGGGTACAAGCGTTTTAGCTGCAATCATGCCCGGTAAATGTGCTGCACCACCTGCACCTGCAATAATCACTTTATAACCATTCTTTTGTGCATTTTCGGCAAATTCAAACAGCTTGTCGGGGGTTCGATGTGCGGAAACGACTTCAACATGATATGCCACATTGAGTTCATCTAAAATTTGAGTGGCTTCTTGCATGGTTGCCCAATCGCTTTTTGAGCCCATAACAATAGCAATTTGTGCGGTATTTGACATATTTTTAAAAATTTATCTGATAAAAAACGATGCGTAGAATAGCATATTTGCCTACTTTTAAGCAAACGTTTGCTATGTGGTAAAAACTGAAAATTCCATTGCAAGTTTTGTCATAAAATCTTATCCTAATATGAGTTTTTTTCTTAGAAATAGAGCAGATTATGTTAGCTAAAGCGAAATATAGAAAAGATTACAAACAACCTGATTTTACAGTTACGGATATTTTCCTTGATTTTCAATTAGATCCTAAGCATACCGTTGTCACTGCAAAAACAACATTCCAACGTTTAAATGATGAAGCAACCCATCTACGATTAGATGGTCATGGCTTCCAATTTGCCTCCATTAAATTCAATGGCGAAGATTTCAAACATTATCATCAAGACCATGAAAGTTTAACGTTAGATTTAACCAATCAAAGTGCGGCCAATTTTGAACTTGAAATTGTGACGAATTTAGAGCCTGCACAAAACACCTCTTTACAAGGGCTTTATCAATCTGGCGAGGGCATTTGTACACAATGTGAAGCAGAAGGTTTCCGTCAAATTACCTATATGCTTGATCGACCAGATGTATTGGCTCGCTATACAACCAAAATTACCGCCGATAAGACTAAATATCCTTACTTACTTTCTAATGGTAACCGCATTGCAAGTGGTGAATTAGAGGATGGTCGTCATTGGGTTGAATGGAATGACCCATTCCCGAAACCAAGCTATTTATTCGCTTTAGTGGCAGGTGATTTTGATTTATTACAAGATACCTTTACAACGAAAAGTGGTCGTGAAGTGGCCTTAGAGCTTTATGTTGACCGTGGAAATCTTGATCGTGCCTCTTGGGCAATGGAAAGTCTGAAAAAAGCGATGAAATGGGATGAAGACCGTTTCAATTTAGAATATGACTTAGATATTTACATGATTGTTGCTGTGGACTTCTTCAATATGGGCGCCATGGAAAATAAAGGGTTGAATATTTTTAACTCTAAATTTGTGTTGGCAAATCCACAAACAGCAACTGATGATGATTATCTCGCCATTGAAAGCGTGATTGCACACGAATATTTCCATAACTGGACAGGAAACCGTGTAACTTGCCGTGATTGGTTCCAATTAAGTTTGAAAGAAGGTTTAACGGTTTTCCGTGATCAAGAATTTTCATCTGACACAGGTTCTCGAGCAGTCAATCGTATTAATAACGTGAAATTCTTACGTACGGTGCAATTTGCCGAAGATGCAAGCCCAATGTCACACCCAATTCGCCCTGAAAAAGTCATTGAAATGAATAACTTCTATACAGTGACCGTATATGAAAAAGGGGCGGAAGTGATTCGTATGTTGCACACTTTATTAGGTGAACAAGGTTTCCAAAAAGGGATGCAACTTTATATTGCTGAAAACGATGGTAAAGCGGCAACCTGTGAAGATTTTGTGTCTGCAATGGAACGTGCAAATGACGTTGATTTAGCACAATTCCGTCGTTGGTATAGTCAATCAGGTACGCCAGAATTATTGATTAGCGATGCCTATGATGAACAAACCCATACTTATCGTTTAACGGTTTCGCAATCTACGCCGCCAACAGCGGACCAAATGGAAAAAGTAAACTTACATATTCCATTGAAAATTGCGCTTTATGATGCCAACGGTACCAAACAAATGTTACAACATAATGGTGAGTTGCTAAGTGATGTGTTAAATGTGACAGAAAAAGACCAAGTGTTTGAGTTCCATGGTATTTATGGTCGTCCAATTCCTGCGTTATTATGTGATTTTTCTGCACCGGTTAAACTGGATTATGATTACACCACAGAGCAGTTATTAGGTTTACTTAAATTCGCTGATAACCAATTTGCTCGTTGGGATGCAGCACAAATGCTGTTTACTCAAGAATTACGTCGTAATGTGGCGCATTTCCAACAAGGTGAGGCCTTTGACATTTCGCCTGATGTTTTGACCGCACTTGCGCATGTATTGGAAAATTACGAACAAGATATCGAATTAGCCACATTAATTCTAACCTTGCCAAAAGACATTGAGTTTGCAGAAAGCTTTAAAACGATTGATCCAGATGGCATTGCAGCCGCAAGAGAATTTATGTTGGTGCAAATTGCAGAATACTTGAAAGAAGATTTATTGCGTATTTACACCCATATTCGTCTTGAAGATTATCGAGTGACGCAAGAAGATATTGCTTTACGAGCAATGCGTAATCTTTGTTTAAGTTATTTGGCTTACACCAATTTAGGCAACAATATAGTTCAAAAACATTACAATAATGCCAATAATATGACAGATACTTTAGCGGCATTAAATATGGCTACTAAAGCTGCGTTACCTTGCCGTGATACCTTGTTAGCAGATTTTGAACAAAAATGGCAACATGATGGCTTAGTCATGGATAAATGGTTTGCTTTACAAGCAACCCGCCCTGATGAAAACGTATTGGAAATTGTACAAGTATTAATGGATCACCCAAGCTTTAACTTCAACAATCCAAACCGTTTACGTTCATTAGTGGGTAGTTTTGCAAATCATAATTTAAAAGCATTCCATCATATTAGTGGTTCTGGCTATCGTTTCTTAACGGATGTCTTAATTCGTTTAAACGAAAGCAATCCACAAGTAGCAGCACGTTTAATTGAGCCATTAATTCGTTTCTCACGTTTTGATGCACAACGTCAAACATTAATGAAACGTGCTCTAGAGCGCCTAAGTGCCGTTGAAGAGCTCTCGAAAGATTTATTTGAGAAAATTGAGAAAGCATTGCAATAAACAAAAAGTGCGGTTAATTTTGACCGCACTTTCCATTTACAGTGAACTATCCTGAGAGATAAACGAGTATGTATTCTTTGATCCGTAAAGCCATCTTTTCCCTTGATCCTGAAACTGCCCATGATTTAGTGATTAAATCATTGCATTTGGCGGGTAAATCGCCTTTTCAATTTTTATTAAAGCAACTTTTGGCTTGTCCACAAGGTACGCCTAAGCAAGTAATGGGTATTACATTTAAAAATCCTATTGGGTTAGCAGCGGGCGCAGATAAAAATGCTGAAGCGATTGATGGATTTGGTGCGATGGGATTTGGTTTTATTGAAGTCGGTACGGTTACGCCTTTAGCGCAAGAGGGAAATGCGAAACCTCGTCAATTCCGTTTAGTGGAAGCAGAAGGGATTATTAACCGTAATGGATTCAATAATTATGGCATTGATTATGTGGTCGAGAATGTTAAAAAGGCAAAATTTGATGGCGTAATTGGGATTAATATTGGTAAAAATAAAATCACGCCCCTTGAAAAGGGGAAAGATGATTACCTATTTTGCCTAAACAAAGCCTATAACTATGCGGATTATATTACGGTAAATATTTCATCACCGAACACACCGGATTTGCGCCAATTGCAGTATGGTGATTACTTTGATGATTTACTGCAAAGTGTGAAACAACGTCAAAAAGTATTAGCTGAGCAATATAATAAATATGTGCCGATTGCAGTAAAAATTGCACCTGATTTATCCGAGGCTGAGCTCGTTCAAATTGCAGATACGTTACTTCGTCATCAAATGGACGGGGTAATTGCCACAAATACAACGATTTCACGCGACAACGTCACAGGTTTGAAAAATGCGGAACAACAAGGCGGCTTAAGTGGAAAACCGTTACAGCAAAAAAGTACAGAAATTATTCGAAGATTGCATCAAGAGCTGAAAGGTCAAATTCCGATTATTGGGAGTGGTGGCATTGATGGTGTACAAAATGCACAAGAGAAGATTGAAGCGGGTGCAGAATTGTTACAAGTTTATTCGGGTTTGATTTATCACGGTCCAAGCTTAGTTAAAGGCTTGGTTCAGGCGATTAAGTAAGAGAGAAATAATATGAAAACATTATTTCTAGCCTCTTATTTTGCAGCCGTAGAAAATCTTTTCAAACGATTTTTAAAACAGCATTTTTTATTGCATAAAGTGCTGTTTATACCTACTGCAGGTAATGTAGAAAGCTATGCTGAATACATTGATGAGGCAAAAAATATTTTTCATAAATTAGGTTTTGAAGTCGATGTTTTGGATATAGCCCAAGAAACAGAAGAGGTTATTAAGGATAAATTAAATTATACGCCGAGCCTTTACATTTCTGGTGGTAATACGTTTTATCTATTACAAGAGTTGAAAAGAAAGCACTTATTACCACATATAAAAAAACGAATTGATGAAGGTATGCTTTACCTTGGTGAATCTGCCGGTGCTATTATTACCGCCAGCGACATCGAGTATAATCAAATTATGGATGACAAAAATATAGCTATCGATTTGACCAATTATTCAGCTTTAAATTTAGTCGATTTTGCAATTGTTCCACATTATGGTGAGTTTCCTTTTGAAGAGAGTTCACAGAAAACTGTTCAGATCTATCAATCCAAATTGAATTTACTCCCTTTAACAAATAGCCAAGCTGTAATTGTTGATGAAGATAATTACACTATTCAAACTAATTTATAGGAAAGCCGATGATCAAATATGATTTACATTGCCATAGTACGGCTTCAGATGGTGTTTTAACGCCTACAGAGCTTGTGCAACGAGCTCATGAGCAAGGTATCAATGTTCTTGCTTTATGTGATCACGACACTGTAATGGGCATTGATGAAGCTAAAATTGAAGCAGATAAATTAGGTATTGAGCTAATTAATGGCGTGGAAATTTCAACGAATTGGGAAGGTCGTGGTATCCATATTGTTGGATTAAATTTTGATAAAACACATCCTAAAATGACCGCACTTTTAGCCGAACAAAAATCACTGAGAGAAAAAAGAGCGGTCGAAATTGGCCATAAATTAGAAAAAGCAGGCGTTCCAAATGCCTATGAGGGTGCGAAAGCGTTAGCAAACGGGGAAGTAACTCGTGCGCATTATGCGCGTTATTTGGTACAAATCGGCAAGGTTTCAAATGATGGGCAAGCCTTTAAGCGTTATCTTGGCGGTGGAAAATCTTGTTTTGTCAAAGCTGAATGGGTGGATATTCCAACAGCGATTGAGACGATTCATGCTGCAGGTGGCGTTGCCGTCATTGCTCATCCTATGCGTTATAACATGACAGGAAAATGGATTCGTCGATTAATTGTTGATTTCAAACAATGGGGTGGCGATGGCATGGAAGTCGCCGATAGTGGACAGACCAAAGATCAGCGTCAATATCTTGCGCGTTTAGCCAATGAATATGACTTAGCCGCCTCTTTAGGGTCAGACTTTCATTTTCCTTGCGGATGGATTGAATTAGGAAAGAATTTGTTTTTACCTGAAGAGGTAAAACCGATTTGGACATTATTTGAATAATAAAGGGCGGTTAAATCCACCCTTGTTTTTTTATATTTGACTGTTTTCACACAAACCGAGACTCGCTAGAAATTCAATAAATGCGCGAACTTTAGCGGGTAAATGACGACGATTTGGGTAAACCACATAAATATCTAAAGGTTTTTGTTTATATTCAGACAAAATTTCAACTAATTCACCTGAAGCAAGCGCTTCTTTTACAAAGAAACCAGGTGAATTGCTGATGCCCAAGCCCGCTTTCGTCATTTCTAACAATGCCATACCATTATTGGAAACTACTTTAGATTGAATTTTATAACGTTGAATTTGATTGGCTTTTGTTGATTGCCAATGTACTTGATTTAACGATGATTTATAAAGTAAACCTTGGTGATATTCTAAATCATCAGGTGTAAGCGGTGTGCCTCGCGACTCTAAATAACTTGGCGAAGCAACAAAATGCATAGGGGAGCTACTAATTTTACGCGCAACAAGTGAGCTATCTTGCATATAGCCGATACGTAATGCTAAGTCATAGCCTTCCGCAACGAGATCAACACGCTTGTCTTCAAATTCAATTTCTACGTGTAAATTGGGATGAAGCTCAATAAATTTAGGCAAGTTAGGCGAAATATAAAGTAAGCCAAAATCACGTGGCACAGAGATTAATAAATTACCTTGCAAACTCGTTGCCATATTACTGATGCTAGAGTCAGCCTCGCTTAAATCTAATAGAATGGCTTGGCAACGTTGGTAATAAAGCATACCGGCTTCAGTTGGCACAATTTTTCGTGTTGTACGTTGTAATAATCGTGTTTTTAAATGTTCTTCTAATTGTGAAACTAATTTACTCGCCATTGCCACAGAAATATTCTGTTGGTTTGCAGCTTGTGTAAAACTTTGCGTTTCGATCACTTTGCAGAAAACCGAAATTGCATTGAGTTTATCCATTTATAAATCCTTTTTGAAAAAAAGCTTGATTTTATCGGCGTAAGTTTGCAGTATATCGCCAATTTTACAGAATTCTAGTTATATTTTAGGTAAGCAAATGAGCAAATCTTTAGTGATTGTGGAGTCGCCAGCCAAAGCGAAAACCATCAATAAATATTTAGGTAGCCAGTATGTGGTGAAATCCAGCGTAGGGCATATTTGTGATTTGCCTACTGCAGGGAGTAGCACAGGCGAGAAGGCTAAACCCGTTTCCACTAAAGGATTAAGTGCGGAAGAAAAAAACAAAATTAAAGCAGAAAAAGACCGTGCGGCCTTAGTGAAACGTATGGGAATTGACCCTTATCATGATTGGAAAGCCAATTACCAAATTCTACCAGGCAAAGAAAAAGTCGTAGCCGAATTAAAATCCCTTGCTAAAAAATCCGATCATATTTATCTCGCAACCGACTTGGATAGAGAAGGAGAGGCTATCGCGTGGCATTTACGTGAAGTCATTGGTGGCGATGATAGTCGTTTTAGCCGCGTTGTATTTAATGAGATTACGAAGAAAGCAATTGAAAAAGCATTCCAGCATCCTGCTCACATTAATATGGACCAGGTTAATGCTCAGCAAACCCGTCGTTTCTTAGACCGCGTGGTAGGCTTTATGGTGTCGCCATTATTATGGAAGAAAGTGGCGCGAGGTCTATCAGCTGGACGTGTGCAATCTGTTGCCGTGAAATTGGTGGTAGAGCGTGAACGTGAAATCAAAGCATTCCAACCGGAAGAGTTTTGGGAAATTGAAGCGCTAACCCAAACGAGCAAGAAAGAAGACTTACGTTTGGATGTGGTGCAATATAAAGGCAAGAAATTTGAGCCGAAAAATGAAAAAGAAGCTCAAAGTGCGGTCGATTTCTTAAATAAATCACATTACGTTGTCACAGATTTAGAAACAAAACCAACAGGTTCTAAACCAAGAGCCCCATTTATTACTTCAACCTTACAACAAACTGCAAGCACGCGTTTAGGTTTTGGGGTGAAGAAAACCATGATGTTGGCACAACGTTTATACGAAGCTGGTTACATCACTTATATGCGTACTGACTCTACCAACTTGAGCCAAGATGCATTAAATATGGCACGCTCTTATATCGAAAGCCATTTCGGCAAAGATTATTTGCCCGCTAAACCGAATTTCTATTCGAGCAAAGAAAATGCACAAGAAGCACACGAAGCGATTCGTCCTTCTGATGTGAAAATGCTCGCGGATCATTTAAGTGGCATGGATAAAGATGCCGTGCGCTTGTATGATTTAATCTGGCGTCAATTTGTGGCTTGTCAAATGCCTGCTGCACAATATGACAGCACAACCGTCACTGTAATGGCTGGTGATTATGAATTGAAAGCCAAAGGCCGTATTTTACGTTTTGATGGTTGGACAAAAGTCTTGCCACAATTAGGTAAGAATCCAGAAGACCAAATTTTACCGGCTGTGAGTTTAAACGAAACATTAGCACTAAAAACAGTTTCGCCAAGCCAACACTTTACCAAACCGCCCGCTCGTTTTACTGAAGCTGCATTGGTTAAAGAATTGGAGAAACGTGGTATTGGTCGTCCTTCGACTTATGCGGCAATTATTTCGACTATTCAAGAACGTGGTTATGTACGCATTGAAAATCGCCGTTTCTACGCAGAGAAAATGGGCGAAATCGTTACTGATCGCTTAAATCAATCTTTTACTGATTTGATGAGCTACGATTTCACTGCCAACATGGAAAACGTACTAGACCAAATTGCATCAGGTGAGAAAAATTGGAAGGCTGAGTTAAATCAATTCTTCAAAGATTTCTCTACCCAACTTTCTACGGCTGAATTAGATGAGTTAGAAGGTGGAATGAAGCCGAATAGCCTTGTGCTCACCGATATTGATTGCCCAACTTGTGGCCGCAAAATGGCGATTCGCACAGCAAGTACAGGTGTCTTCCTTGGTTGTTCTGGTTATGCATTACCACCAAAAGAGCGTTGTAAAACGACGATTAATCTCATTCCAGAAGCAGAGTTACTAAACGTATTGGATGAGGCTTCTGAGACCAAAGCCTTAATGGATCGTAAACGTTGTCCGAAATGTGGCACGGCGATGGATAGCTATATCATCGACCCACATCGTAAATTACATATTTGTGGTAATAATCCAAATTGTGATGGTTATTTGGTTGAACAAGGCCAATTCAAAATTAAAGGCTATGACGGTCCGATTGTAGAATGTGATAAATGCGGTGCTGATATGCACTTAAAACTCGGTCGTTTTGGTAAATATATGGGCTGTACCAGCTGTGATAACACCCGTAAGATTTTGAAAAACGGCGAGGTTGCACCGCCAAAAGAAGAGCCGGTTCATTTCCCTGAACTGAAATGTGAAAAATCTGATGCGTATTTTGTATTACGTGATGGTGCGAGTGGTGTCTTTATGTCAGCACATAACTTCCCTAAATCACGTGAAACTCGACCGGCAAAAGTAGCGGAATTAGCGCTTTATCGTGATCGTTTACCGGAAAAATTACGTTATTTAGCGGATGCGCCACAAAAAGACCCTGAGGGTAATGAAGCTATTATCCGTTTCAGCCGTAAAGAAAAACATCAATATGTGACATCTGAAAAGAATGGCAAAGCCACAAAATGGATTGTGGATTATATTGATGGGAAATGGGTAGAACGGAAAAAGTAGGATGAACATCACGGTTTATTGCGGTGCGAGTTTAGGTAATGATTCTGCCTATCAGGCTGCCGCAAAAAAATTAGGAAAATGGATTGCTGATGGTCAACATACTTTAGTTTATGGTGGCGGAAAATTGGGATTAATGGGCGTGGTTGCAGATACTGTACTTGCTCATCAAGGCAAGGTAATTGGCATTATCCCTCAATTTTTACAAGACAGAGAAGTTGCACATCCTAATTTGACCAAGACCGTGGTTGTTGAAAGCATGTCTGAGCGAAAAAATAAAATGATTAAGCTCGGTGATGCTTATATTGCTTTGCCTGGCGGACCTGGCACTTTAGAAGAGATTGCAGAGGTGATTTCTTGGGCGCGAATTGGAAAAAATAACAATCCTTGTATTCTATTTAATGAAAAGGGGTATTTTGATTCATTAAAGTCCTTTTTTAGCCATATGGTGAAAGAAGGCTTCTTTACTCAAGGTGATTTTGAGAAGATTTTATTCTCAAATAATCTTCAAGAAATCGAAACCTTTATTGAACATTACCAACCTCCAGCGTTAAGAACATATTAAAAAAGTGCGGTTAAATTTGACCGCACTTTTTTATGATTAATGATGATGTTCTGGTTTTGGTGGGAGTTTAGCTCTAGCTTTACCAACAGGGAGAATTAACGTCGCGTAATTCGCTGAATGTTGACAAACTTTTTGATCTTCAAATGGTTCTTTATGAATCACTTTAAGTTTCCAAACACCTTCAATTAATGGAATAAAGTTAACTTTACCTTCTTTGTCTGTTTTACCAGAAAAGGCTTGCGGCTCACGGTGAGATGTTGCCGCTTCCATATCTTTTACAACAAATGTATCAGAGGTTGCGATAATCGTTTCGCCTGCAAGTGGTTGGTCTTTATAGAAAATCTGAACAGGGAAAGCTTCGCCCGCTTTAATTGTTTTCGGATCTTTAAGTGGCACGATTTCAAGTGGTAAGCCGAGGCGTGTCATTGCCATATCTGCATTTAATGGTTTTTTGCCCACTACAGTAAAGGCTTTACCAAACATTTGAGTTTGTTCGCAATAGAATGCATTTGGTGTGCCTTGTAAGTTATCCATTTTCCAACCTTCATTATTTTGTGACCAGAAAGTTGGTTTATAAGTCGCTGTTACCCAATATGAACCGTCTTTTAACGGTTTTTCTGATTGATATTGGTAGTTTTCACCTTTTTGTACTAATGTTTGCATTTCACCATCTTGATTGATGAGTTCCATCGGTGGAAAAATCGCGAGACGTTTTTCAGGAATTTTTTCAACGTAAGGGTAGTCACCATAAGCTAAATCAGCTTTTAAAACGCTATTAGAAGCTAGTTGTGCCGGTGTTGCAACCCAAACTTCATGGGCTTGCGCGAGCGCAGAGAAGCCAAGTAGTGCTGCAATTAATGTTTTTTTCATTGTCTTTCCTTTTTAATCAATAAATCAATTTATAGAAAGTCTTCGATAGGGCGGACGAGTATAACGAAAAAGAAATGATGAGACGAATGAAAAAAGTTGATTTTGTGAGGAACTTCACATTTTTTTAACAAAAAAGTGCGGTCAATAAAACGATTGTTTTTCTGACCGCACTTGTTTTAAATAAAAAGCTAAATAGTCTTATTTTTTAGATGGTTTAATGGCTAATAAATTGCAACTTAATTTACTAATTACATGTTCAGCCGTATTACCTAATAACGCTGCAGATAAACCCGTTCTTCCCACTGTGCCTAAAATCACTAATTCAGCTTCAATTTCTTTCGCCACTTCAGGAATCACCTCTTCAGGGAAACCTTCGCGTACATGGGTATGATCTTCATCAATACCAAATTTTTGACGTAAGGCTTTCATATTGATAAGGTGTTGGCCACGAATGCCATTTTCATAACCTGAAGTATTAAATTCAGGTAAATCAATCGCCATATTAATTGGCGCAACAGGGTAGGCTGCCACTAAATGTACGTTACCACGGTTTAAGTTTTCCGCTAAATTCATGCCTGTTGAAACTAATTCTTGATTGAATTCATCTTGATATTCTTGCTCACCAGATACATTAACAGCGACTAAAATACGGCGTTGGTGTTTCCAGTCACCATCACGTACCATTAATACTGGGATTGGACATTTACGTAACAATTGCCAATCTACTGGTGTGAAAATCAATGAAGTGAAACTTTCTTCATCTTTAGTGTATTTCACAACGAGGTCGTATTGATTTTTTTCAACTTCTTCACGAATTGCATCCGCTTCATTGCTGCTCCATACAATGTGAGAGTCAAATTCAATTTCCGGATCAGCATATTTATCTAAATAAAATTGCACAGCTTGACGTTGTTGTTCAACGGCTGTTTTATGCATTTCGCTGCGTTCTTCAGAAGAAAGAAGGGCTGACATCTCATACGATAAGTCATAAACACTCAAAAGGGTGGTGATTTTTACCTTTGTTTCATTTTGCTGTTCTTTAACAAGACGAACGGCACGAGCTAGAGCATATTGTTTTTCGTTATCAGGATTGAGTACAACAAGAATATTATTAAATTTCATAAAACCTCCAAGATATGAGATATCAATAGGATAGAAAAGATTTTAAACGATGACAAGAACCGATTATCAAAAAAGTGATCTCGTGCAAGTTTTTTTGTTTCAAATGTTAAAAAAGCGTGAAAACTCACGCTTTTAATTTATTCTGCTAATTGGATTTTGGTTTTATGTACACCGGTTAAATCAATCAAGGCATTAATATCATTAATCGTAATGTATTTACCTTGAACAGAGAGTACACCCAGTTTTTGGAAACGACCAAGTAAACGACTGATGGTTTCAACAGTTAAACCAAGATAGTTACCGATATCACTACGGGTCATGGTTAAGCGGAATTCTTTCGCTGAGAAACCACGAGCAGAGTAACGTTTTGATAGATTGTGAATAAATGCCGCTAAACGTTCTTCAGCATTCATTTTAGACAGTAATAAAATCATTTCTTGATCGCTTTTAATTTCACTACTCATCAAACGCATAATTTGCTGACGAAGCTTAGGCATTTTTCCAGATAAGTCATCTAAGATATCAAATGGAATTTCACATACCATGGCGGTTTCTAAAGCCTGTGCAAAACTTGGATGTTGCATATTAGTGATCGCATCAAAGCCCACTAAATCACCAGGTAAGTGGAAAGAGGTAATTTGTTCTTCACCGGCTTCGCTAATGGTATAAGTTTTAATGGTTCCAGAACGAATCGCATAAATGGAATTCAGTGTATCACCAGCTTTAAAAAGGACTTGAGATTTTTGGATGGGTTTTTTACGCTCGATGATATTATCAAGCTGATCGAGCTCATGTTCGTTCAATGTGAAAGGGATACAAAGTTGGCTAATACTGCAATCTTGACAATGGATTGCACAACCACCTGATTGAACTCTGCGTCCTGATTTGGTTTCTGAAACGAAATTCTTCATTTATTCCTCAAATCGATAAATATAGTGTAAAATTGATCTAACGCAATTATTCTACCACTAAATAGTCAATTTCAGAAGTTATCAAAGAGCAAATCAATATGGCTGCAGAAAAATTAACCAAAAAACGTTTAATACAAATTATTATCATGCTGATTATTTTAGTCAGCGCATTCGTTTGGCGATATCTATTGTAATAAGTGCGGTCAAATTTTTGATTGTTTTGATAAGATAAAAAGAGCCACAAATTTGTGGCTCTTTGTTTTTAGATTTAAATCGGATTACCATTCGTAACCTACGCCAGCACCTACAGTCCATTGACCACGAGTATCTGCTGCACCATTTACGTTCGATGACCAATGACCATTGTCAGAGTTGCGAGACGCTTTGATTGCAATCGCACTTTCACCACGGTGGTGAGCTACGCCAGTTGATACCATGCTCTTGCCATCTTTACGTGCAGATGGAGCAGATGCGATAGCTGCAACGCCTGCAATGCCTGCGCGAGATTTACGGTCAACATCATTAACTTTCTTATTTAAAGTATTAATTGCTTTAGTATTGTTAGCGATATTTTGAGTGTTGGTCGCAATATTTTTAGTATTGTTAGCCACATCATGTTTCACTTGATTTAACTGTGAAACATTAACTGCATCGTTATCATTTTCACCACTTGCAACATTGATAACTTTTTTATTACCTGCATTAATTCCATTTTGATCAATTTTGATATTAGAATTATTAATGGTATAAGAATTTGCTTTGATGTCTTTCGTTGTACTCACAGTATAGGTTTTTACTTGGTTCGCATCATCGTAAACTTCTTTTACATCAATATTATCGCCTGCTTTTACTTTTACGTCAGATGTACGTTGACGAATATTGTCAATACGTTTTTTATTTTCACCAACTTGCTCGGCGACCATATAAAGTTGTGAACCATTGATTGCGTCAGTAGATGTTTTGGAAATTTCACCCGCACTAACATTAACAATTTGACGAGTAAATTGTTCATTGCCTACTGAACCAACGGAGACTGTCCCAGTCGCATCTGTTCCAGCAAAGCCATTATAAGAAATACCATTTACAGTAGCGTCATTTACTGCAGCTGCCTGTTTTGTTTCTGAAGCATTACCTAACGCCACACTTGAGCCGTGAGTTGCACTTGCTTTATCACCAATTGCAACAGCATAACCTGCAGTTGCTTTCGATTTGTCACCAACAGCTATTGATGCTATACTTGACGAAGTTGCATTTGAACCTGTTGCAATAGCAGATAATCCCGCCGCAGTTGAGCCAACTCCAGTTGCAATTGAACCAATACCTGATGCCTTACTTTCATAACCAACAGAAATACCTTGATAATGTG
>ERZ773027.133-NODE-133-length-47832-cov-21.835360_pt1 | contig 47832 bp, 71 predicted proteins | sample MGYA00511032_ERZ773027 | MGnify/ENA primary metagenome ERZ773027 (study PRJEB29015, sample SAMEA2738138) | human oral metagenome | biome: human oral; feature: human-associated habitat; material: saliva | place: China | collected 2190 ... | reverse complement strand
ACGGCTACGGCGACGGCAACGGCTACGGCGACGGCGACGGCTACGGCTACGGCTACGGCTACGGCGACGGCAACGGCTACGGCGACGGCAACGGCTACGGCAACGGCGACGGCGACGGCTACGGCTACGGCTACGGCGACGGCTACGGCGACGGCTAAATTTTAAACAGCCCCTGTTACAGGGGGCTTATTTAAGCGGCTGGAATCGGCTTTTTAAATAAGCAAACAACTGCAACAAAAGGAAACCCAAATGATTACTTTAGGCGCATTACAAAGCCAATACGACCACATGATGCCATATGAGGCTGACTATGACGATGAGCGAGTTGAGCAGATTGTCGAGGGCTACTTGAAAGAGTGGTCGGCGGCTGACCTGCTTGAAATCTTGAGCGGCAAAGTCTTAGAGGGAGCAGAGGAAGCCCTTGAGCGCGAAGCCATCAAGCAGTGCAAGCAAGAGATTGCCGAAGCGCAAGCGGAATATGAGTACAACCTCAGAACTTGGAATGACTAGGAGGGCATCATGAAATACGCAATCAGAACAGTTTTAGCAGTTTCGGCAATCACGATTGCCGCTTACAGCTTTTCCGGCAAGACAGAAAAGCCGGTAGAGCCTGAAACCATCAGCCAAGAAGCACAAATTGAACAGACATACGAAACCATGCCGGACGAAGTAAAGGTCATGGGAGACGCGGAGATTAAGCCATGCGACAACACATTTTAACAGGATGTTATATGGCCAAGCCCAAAGGCCATGACCATATCAGCAAACATCTCGGCGCACGAATGAGGAAAGAGAATGGCGTTTGGCACGTTTGGCAAGATGTTGAGACATTTGCCCGAAACACTCACGCGCTGATTCTCAAAAAGGGCGTGAAGCGCAAGAAAGTCAACGAGAAAACTTTTAAGACAAAAGAAGAGGCTGAAAAGTATTTCAACCAGCTACTGGGAAGCTAATCATGTGTCAGGAATTAATGTTTTATTGCCAAGTCATGCAAGAGCTTGAGCAACAAGAAGAAAACGAAAGGAATAAAGAAAATGAGTTTCCCGCAAGAAGTCTGGAAAACCCTGTCAGCAGTGAACGTGAATGACAAGGTAGAGAAAAAGAACGGACTGAGCTATCTCTCATGGGCATGGGCATGGCAAACCCTGATGGAGCACTACCCTGAAAGCAGTTTTGAAATGCACCCTGAAAAGTTCTTTTCAGACGGCACCGCAGAGGTAGGCGTAACGGTAACAGTCAAAAAAGACGACCAAGCTATCAGCCGTTACATGTGGCTTCCAGTCATCGACCATCGCAACAAGGCTATTCAAAACCCAAACAGTTTTGACATCAACAAAAACAAGATGCGCTGTCTTGTTAAGTGCTTAGGCATGTTTGGGCTTGGTTTGTATATCTACGCAGGCGAAGATTTGCCGGAGGCTGAAAAGAATCCGCCGTTTGACCTTGCCGCGTATGAGAAAGCAGTCGCCGAAGCGCAAACCGAAGAGGAGCTGAAACAAATCTTCGCAGACGCTTGGAAGCATACAGACGGCAATATCCGCGCAAGAGTTAAGGACATTTACGAAAACCGCAAGGCGGATTTTAAGGAAGAAGCATAAGGGATTGATATGTTGAATGTTTTTATTGACATTGAGACTATTCCGAATCAGAAACAGGGCGCATTTGAGGCAATTCTGCAAGATGTTGCCCTGAATTTCAAAGCGCCAAGCGACTTGACGAAAGAAAAAGCCGCCGCCGATTTGGGAATTACGGATAAAGACGAAATTAAGTTTACGTCTAAAGCCTCGATGATTGCACGATGGGAGACTGTTATGGCCTCTTCCAAGTCCAGCGAGGTTGCAGAGGATAAGTACCGAAGAACCGCGTTAAATGGAGGCTACGGCGAAGTTTGCGTTATCGGCTTAGCAGTAGATGATGGCGAACCTGAAGCCATCACAGGCGAGAACGAAGCGGAAATTTTAGCCAAGTTCAACCAGTTCATTAACCGAATTAAAGCCGATGTTCCGCGCCCGAATATTCGATTTATTGGGCATAACGTTGAGTTTGACGTTCGATTCCTATTCCACCGATTTATCGTGAACCGTATCAAGCCAGCTATCAACCTGTACTACTCGCAATACAGCGAGAATTTTGCAGACACTATGCAGATTTGGGCAGGACGCGGAAACCGCATCAAGCTGACAGAGCTATGCGAAATCTTAGGGATCCCAAGCCCTAAAGACGGCATAGACGGATCGCAGGTTTGGGATTATGTGCAAGCCGGGCGAATCGAAGAAGTTGCAGAGTATTGCAAGAAAGACGTAATCGCAACGCGCGAAGCGTACAACAGAATGACATTTCAATTTTAAAAGGAAACAAAATGCTGAACAAAGTGATTTTAATTGGCCGTCTTGGTCGTGACCCTGAATTGCGCTACATGGCAAACGGAGAAGCTGTCTGTAACTTCAGCGTTGCCACTAGCGAAAGCTGGAAAGACAGCAACGGACAGAAGCAGGAGCGGTCAGAATGGCATAACGTAACCATGTACCGCAAGCTGGCAGAGGTTGCAGGCAAATACCTGACAAAAGGCAGTCAGGTTTATTTGGAAGGCAAAATTCAAAGCCGTAAATATCAAGGCAAAGACGGCATTGAGCGCACGGCCTACGAGATTATCGCCAACGAAATGAAGATGTTGGGCGGTAATAGCCAAGCGACGCAGGAACAGCCGAAGTATCCACAAGGCAATGCCCAGTCTGCTGAAGATATTTCAGATGTCCCATTTTAAACCACCACAGGCAGACGGCCTAAAACGTCCGAGCCGTTGAGAGGACGGCTTCAACAAAAGGAAACGAGCTAATGAAAGCAAGCGAAATGTTAGCCGCACGGAAAGCGGCGAAGAAAGAACAAGCCGTCAAAAAATATGCACGGGATAACATCGGCAACCAACGAGCCGACCGCAACAAACTGGCAAATATTGCCGTAATCCAAGTGCAAAACAAACTGTCATTGCGTAGCGGTGCGCCTCAAGACTTAGACAGCAAGTTGACCGAAAACATTAAAAATCTCATGCACTATCAAGCGTTGGTTTACGACAACGACCGAAGCAGTGTAACCGTTTTCGAGAAACTTATCCGTGCAATGCGCGTTGTCGCCTGTATCTACTCAGACAACGAATTGAGTAAGACGACCAACGAAGCGCAGGCGGCGATTGAGCAGTTGCAAGAATCAGCCGACCTATCGCCGAATCAACGCCGTGAGATTCTGAAGCCCGTGCTTCGCTTGACTGAATATCAGGAAGCCTACGGCGAAATTATCCCCGAACGTACCGTTTCAAAAATCGGTTTGTATTGTGCAAGCGTACAAATCGCACTGTACACAGCGAGCCTATACAATCGCCCGAAACGTTACATCCAAGCGTTATTCGACATCATCAACGGCGAATCGTTGCGAACCATCGCCAAGAAGATAAACGAGAAAGAAAACGTTTTGCGCGAAGAGGTATTAAATGCCGCTTGGCACTTCTTCCGCGTGGCAGAGTGTAACAGTGCCGTGAAGCCAGTAAGTAGTATCCCCGAATTGCGACAAGACGGCTACAAGGTGCTGGCAGACTTTAACCGCCTGAAAGATTTTATTCAGACGGCCATGCAAAAAATTCTGATCCCATTTGAGCAAAACACCGGCATCAGCCTGATTAATTACAACCAATTCCGCAAGGATTTAGTGCAGGCGGAAATTATTTAAAGATGGCAACAGTAAGCATCCTCATCAGCGACCAACCGGACGGCCTGTTTATCAAGCTAACCTCAGACGAACCGATGCCGAAAGATGGCGAAGACGGCGGCAGCATTGCCCAGAACGCAGGCCTTATCTGCCTAGCCATCCTTAAACGTGAAATGCGGCAGATAACAGGTAAAGAACCAGTTTTGATTGATATCCAATAACCCGCGCAATAACTACCAATCCGACAGGCGGCGGAAATACCGCCTGATGAAGATTAGAAAGGGAAGAAGATAATGTACCTCACATCTCAAGAATGCGCCGACCTGCTACACGTCAAACGCGCAACATTCGTAAATCAGACGTGTAAACAGGCAGGCTTTCCGAAGCCTTTTGTCATCTCGCCGCGTAAATTCTTATGGCCGGAGGCAGAAGTACACGAATTTATTCGCCGCCACCGTCAGAAATAGAGAAACCGCCGTAACAGGCGGTTTTTTAATCCAGCAAATCGGCCAGTTCGCCAATATCAGGGTTATAGTACACGTTGAGCAGGATTCTCAAATCCTTATGGCCGCTGATTTTAGCCAGTTGCATAGGCTCAACCTTAGCTGCCATTCGCGTCAGGGCTTTATGGCGCGTATCGTGGAAGTGGAAGCCCTCAGCCCCCTCAACCTTTGCCCTTGCACGTCTGAACATCACGTCAAGCGTGTGGGAGCTTATATCAAACACAGAGCCGCTTTCCGAACGTGGCAGTCTATCCAGTATCGCTATGGCCTTTTTAGACAGCGGCACGTCTCGACTGCTACCGTTTTTAGTCATCGGCAAATGTACCACGCGCCGGTCTAAATGCACATCACGCCAAAGCATGTTACAGATTTCCCCGGCACGCATGGCCGTCTCAATCGCAAACAAGACAGCCAAGCCAATACGCTGTTTTACCGTAATTATCGGCACGCCGTCAGCTACACCAAGCTCACGCACGACGGCCAAGACAATATCGTCAGGCGGAATGTAGTTCCGCGCCCTGCCTTTGCCCGGCCGTCTGATTTGCAATAGAGGATTTGACGGCAAAAGCCCCCATTCTTTGACCGCCATTTGACAGACGGCCGACAGCGTTTCAAGCTCACGCCTGACCGTTGCTTCTTGGACTTCTTTTTTGCGATTGTCGCGCCATTGGGCAAAATGATGTGGGCGCAAATCACTGACTTTTATATCTGCCAAATCGGATCGTAACGCACGATTCAGCCGGTATGTTTCCGCCCTGTTGCCTCGCTTCGTGGGCGTGATTTCATCGCGGTATCGTGTCAGCAAATCGGCAAAATATAGGCTTTTTGGCGCATTGCCTTGTACGCCGTCCAAGATTGCCGCTTCAGTCCGCGCCGCCCATGCGACGGCATCAGATTTGAGGGCAAATGTTTCGGACTTGGCTATGCCTTTCAGACGGACTTTGACGCGATATTTTCCGTTGCGCTTTTCGATGGTTGCCATTGGTATATTATTGGGACACTGAGGGGACACGGCATTATATGTTATAATCAATCCTAATCAATCATAATGTATTGAGTGGCGCAGATATGAGATTGATTTATATGTATAATCTATCAAAATCAATCATAATCTACTATAATCGATTAGCTGTTTAAATGCACTCCGTCCGCACCATCAACAATAAATAAATCAAACACTTAATACGCTTTGGGACAATTCAGGGACAAAAAACACAGGCCATCTGATTTAATCAGGTGGCTTTTTTATTGGGCTTAAATAACTTTAAATCAATACAAATCATCTACTTATAAAAATATTCAAAAAACCTCTTGCATTACCGCATTTAATGCGGTAATATACACATATGGATTCAGCGCAACCGCGCAAACCGCGCCTCGGGTAATCAGGGGTAAGGATTTAAAAATGAAAGCAACTAACATCTACTTGACCGCTCAATCAACCATGGCTCGCGAAGCAGCCGACCACATCAACAGCTTGGCAATGAGCAACGGCTTTTCTACCGCAATGAATGATGATGAATTGAGCCAATATCAAAGCTGGTTTGAAAGCCAAGTTTCTGAATGTGATAGCTACATTGCTGAAAACTTAGTTATCGAAACTGAAGAAATTGAACTTGACGACGAAGAATAAAAGACAGGCCGCCTGAAATATGGCGGCTTTTTTAAAAGGAAAATAAATGACACATCAAAATAGAAACTGGCAGCGCCGTTGGACGGTTGATTTTGAAACGCAAACGGCTGCTCACGAAGATGGTTGGGTTTTTGAATTTTCAAAGGTTGACGACGGTGTATTTGATGGACGATTGATTGCCCAGCCTGAAAGCCTCACGTTGGAACAAATCAAAAACACGCCCCGAATTGCTAAAGAGGCTGGCGAAGCATGGGAACGCGCCCGAAGAAATCGACAATAGGGATTTTATGATCGAAAATGCAGAATTGGGCTACACGCCCAACAATCTGAAATCCCTGCGCAAAAAGCATGGGCTGACACAGCAGAATGTTGCCGACATCACGGAATCAACGCTAAAAAACGCCCAGAAATGGGAAACAAGCCCGAATTTGAAAAGCTACGCCAACATGCCTCACACAAAATGGCTGAAATTGCTTGAATATGTGGGAAATCTTTAAAAAATGCCGTCTGAAGAAGTTTCAGTCGGCATTGTTGTTCGGATATTAAAAATATAGCTTTTTGATATGGCTGCAAGTGGCAATGATGTTGTAAGGTTCTGATTTTCCATCTTCAAAACTGCTTTGCACAATGCCTGATAAAATATCGGCAAGCTGTACGCCAAGATGGTTTTTGCTGTTGCACTGCATCGTTTCCAAGACGGTTTGCGCGTTGTGCTCAAACCAAACGGTTGTTTGCAGATAATCATGCAGGGAACGCCCACTTTCCACTTTGATGGAACGCTGGTCAACGTTTAAATAAACTTTGTCATGCGCCGCAATCTTTTGAGAAAGCATAAGCTTTATCATATAGTTGTAAAGCTTGTTTGCATCTTGGCGGATGTGCGGCATAACCTTTTCTTTGCGGACGCTGATGCTGTAATAATGCACGTCATCGCCGTGTTTTGATTTGAATGCCGCCAACTGCCCTGCAATCCGGATGCGTTGTTCGTGGCTCAGATGCGCCCATTTTGCCTCATCGGACGGGGAAATTTTATTTTTCTCATACAATTTACGCATCAGCCGTTTCAACAAGTGCCGTTTTTCGTGGGCGACGGCAATGGCGGCAATGGTAAGGTAACGGCTTGAACCGCCGGATCGGTACGGTGCATCGAATTTCCAACCCAAATCTCCGCTCTCATCCAAATAAACCGTTATATCCATCAATATTGCCTTCAAATGAAACAAGCCGCCAATTTATCATAAAATCAGCGGCTTTGAATATATTGGCAGCCCCTGAATCCGGCGTACTTCGCATACGCTTACGATACCTTTCGGCTTCGCGGTTAGCTCAGGATTTACCTGCCTAGAGAAATTTTATATCGTTTGTTCTTCTTGTGCAAGGGGTAATTTGAAAATCCGGTATCGGCAAAGATATGCCGTCTGAACCTTCAGACGGCATTTTCATTCCCACCCAATTATTGACGCGCTTAATAATTTTGTATAACGCGCCCTTTTGTGCAAACAAAACGGCAAAAATTTACCACGTCCGCGCGATATATAAAAAAATCGGGGAAATGTTTACACTTCCCCGATGCAACCATCAACCCAAAGTTGACGATTCACTTATTAAGTTTTATTTAATAACTCAATCCGCGTCTAATACTCGTACCAGTGCTTTATGCCGCGCCTTGCAGTCGTTGTACAAGCCGATGACTTGCAACGACCACGGCAGTATATCCGCGCCTGTTCCGCCCTCAAGTTTAGGCAGGTTTGGGCATGGCCGCACCAAGTCGGCAGGCGGTTTATTCGCCGTCGGCAACGGCGGCATTGATGACTGACAGGCCGTCAGAATCAACACAGACGTTCCGATAGACAGTCTTTTCAATAATTTTAGGCACTTGTACATATCTTACACGCTCCTTTTCTTCGCGCACGGCTTTTTCTGACTGATACTTTTCAGAAATAACCTGATCGGATTTAGCTTTCTCAATCGCGGCATCTTTCAGACGGCCTGAAATTTCCGCCGCCATTGAATCACGGCCGCGCCGATATTGGGCGGCATGGTCGTATTGCCACGCGCCCACAATCAGCACGAAACAAGCTGCGATTAGACCCAGTTTCCAGTTTTTAAGCAGGCTGTTCATAAGTTCTCAACATCGCTTGGTAGTTTTTAATTTCGCTTCGGCAAACTCAAAGGCCTTAAGGTCGGCTTCTTCGCTCGCCTGTTTGCGTTTTTCTTCCCATTCGGCGATACGCGCTTTTAAAAATTCGACAGGATTCATGGCTATGCCTCGCTCGCACCATGCGCGGCGGTTGCCGTAACAGATGACAAAACATAACGTTCAGGTGCGGGGCTTGATGGCACGGCCTGCCCGTTTACCAGCTTAGACGGCCAGAAGTAGCCGTCAATATCGGCAGGGTTGAACGGCACAATAGACACGGTATTGCCTTGGTTGCCGCCTAAACCCAAAATCTGACCTTTTGCATTTTTGCCGACAACAAAAAACACATGGCCGCCGCCTTGTCGGGATTTGACAGCAATACAGCCATAGGCAGGTTTTGACAGCTTCGTCAGCCCTGCACTTGCCCATGCTTTCGCGCGATACCAATCCTTGATGACCGCGCGGCCACTCTTGCCCAAGCAATGACCGACAAACAAACCACACCACGGTGTTTCATCTTCAAAGTACCAAGACTTTGCCGCGCTGGGGAACGTTCCCATATCTTTCAACCATTGAACGATTGTCGGGTTATGCGCTTTTGCGCCGACAATCTCTTTCAGGCCAATATGTTTTTTGGCCTCTTTAATCCATTCCAACTCTTGCATTTTGTACTCTTCCATTAAAAAAAAGGCCGTCTGATTTCAGACGACCTGTTGTTACTCTTTACTATCGATAAATTTGTCAGCCGTTTTCTTGACCCACTTCTTCATCAAGCCAGGGGCTAAGGTTTTCACGGTATCCATCGCGTGACCTGTCAAAATGCCGACAAACGCACCGGCGATGGCACAAGTCCAAACTTGGTTAACCATCAAAAACCGTTCCACTACCGCTGCCGCCGCTACTGCCGACACAACCGCCTCAAACAAGCTTGAGACCATATTGTCATGGTCTTTGATACTCGACCATGCACTGCCGACAATGCCGCCCCCTATGGCAAACAGGTAGCCAAATTGGAAAAAATCCATCACTCCCCCTTTAGGCTGTCTTTCAATTTTTCGCCTGAAAACAAGAATTTAAGTGAGTTATTGCCAGCCAAAAGGCACAGGGAAGACAGAATCGGCGGAATGACCATGCCTGTATGAGCAGGCGGAAACGCTCCCCAAAACGCCTGCGCCGTCAAGTACCAAATGAACGCCGACACCAGCAATAAATAGCCTGAAAAGACGTTCCCACGGTACGTCTGCCAGTACATCGAGACCAACTGCAACAAGCCGATACCGCCGAAAACGGGAATCAGGATAGATTCGGGTATCGTCTTGAACTTGTAGTAAATCGGCCAGTCGTAAATATCGACAGGCGAAAACGCGAAAACAGCGGCATAGCCAATCAGCGACAGCCCACTGGCAAACTCGACAACGCGCGTTCCCGTGCTGAAAAGCCACTTTTGAAAACGCACGGGCAAAAAGCGCCAATCCAAAACATATTTAACCCATTTCAATGAGTTATTCATCTTCATCTCCAAATAAAAAGGACTTTTTGACAAAATTATCAAAAAGTCCGTTTACGAAAAAAGCCATCAAAAATTATGGCAATCTATCCGGCCATGGTTCGTTAGTCAGATACATGATAGAACTTACCCGAATGTCCCCAATGTCTCGGTCAGTAGGAACGGGGTCGGTAAATTGGAAGCGCAGCATGTTGCCATCGCCGGGGCCACCTAAATACCATGTTCCATAAGGCGTGCCCTTGTCGTTATAGATACCGCCAATCAAGCTAAATTCTGACCTAAAACCTTGTGGCACTTGGTGTAAACCTAAAATAAAAACGTTCCGCTCCCTGTCAGACGGCTGAATAGAATACCCCGGTCCACCACGTCGCACGATACCGAACCAACCCCACGACAAACCACCGAATTGGTACATAACAGTATCATTTTTTCTGCGTACTTTTAGATATGACGCGCCCAATTTTGAAGCAATTGTTAGCGTTCGCCAGCCAGTATCCCCAGTCAAAACCTCCCAGCCTTGGTTGTCTGCTCCGGTTCGTTTTATCCATTTCAACGCGCCATTAGTGGCCGCTGTATCTACATAGGTCGTACCGACTGGCGCAGTAACCTTTCCATTTGGCATACCAGTGCCGTGAATTTCATACTCATTGGCAGGTGCGTTTGTAGCCGATTGACTTGGTAGCGTTACACTTCCACCGCCGTCTGACAGAGTGAGCGTGTTTCCGGATAAAGTCAGTTTTTGCGCGATACCCACGCCATCACGGCCATCTGCTCCTTTTGGAAGGACGAAGTTCAAGACGGCCTCTGTCTCCGTGCCGGTATTGGTTACGCTCGCCGTCTCGCCTGTCGTTACTGTGCCGATGGTTACAGTTGCCGATTTGCCGTCGTCGCCCTTTGCGCCTTTGAGAGAGGCTAACCATTTCCCGACTGTGCCAAATTGCAGCTCGCCTTCCGCAAGCTCATACGCGGATAGTCCATTTCGACCATCACGCCCAGGCGAACCATCACGCCCTTTCAGACTTTCCAGCCATTGCTCTTTATCGCCGGTATAGCCATTCGCAACCGCGATTTCATAGGCTGATTTGCCGTCTTGCCCACGCTCGCCTTGCAAACCTTGAGGGCCAATAGGTCCTTGTAGACCGTCCGCTCCTTTAGGCCCTTGTAAACCTTGCTGACCCGGCTCCCCACGCGGACCTTGTGGTCCTATCGGTCCACGCTCGCCGGCATCTCCTTTGGGACCGGGCAAACCATCTGCACCTTTAGGGCCGGGTAAGCCAGTATCTCCTTTATCACCTTTAGGACCAGCAACGCCGTCTATACCTCGTTCGCCTGGTAAGCCGTCCGCGCCTCTTGGTCCAGTATCGCCTTTCGCACCAGGCAAACCGTCTGCTCCTCGCTCACCAGTTGGACCTATTGGACCTATTGGACCTGTCGCGCCATCTTCACCTTTCTCCCCTCGTTCGCCTTTGAACTTAGCGAGAAACTCCTCAAAAGTGCCGGTAAAGCCAAGCTCTTTTTTGGCGCGGTCGTATAAATCCTGACCCACGCCGTTGATGATGGCGGCGGCTTTTACATCTACCTCGATTTTCGGCGTTTCGTCAGTCAGCCTGAAAATATATTCAGTCATTTCGTGATTACCTCCAGCAGTTCAATTCCCCCACGAATAAGCGTTTGATGGGTTGAGGCGTTCAATATGTCGTATCGCGCCCTACGCCATTTCACACCAGCAGAAAATTCAGGCGGAAACGTTAAAAATAAAACCTGACCGTCTTTAGTCAGGTTTTCGCTTCCGTCAAATTCTCCGCCGACACTTGGTCGGAATGTCATCTTCAAATCAAAAGACGACAAGTCATAAGGCTTGCCGTCCGATGTGATTGAGATTTCAAACCGCCGCGCGTTTCCTGTCGGGATTTCGATGTTGACCGTAGGGATATGCGCTTTGATTTTTACAGTATCGCCCATAATCCGCCCTTACAAAACGACCGCGCCATCGGGCAAATCGCCCAATTTGTCCCAAATGCAATCAGCGTTTCCGATAATCACGATACAGCCTCGATAATCGGAAACGATTTCCCAATCCGTGCCGTTCCATTTCGCGGCTTGGTTTGGCTTGAGTCGCGGCACTTCGGCCTCGATGCTTTGGCGGCTATCATCAAAATATTGTTCTTCAACAAACAGGCCGTCATGGTCAATCACACATCTTGTCATTTCTTCAACTCCTTAAGTTCGGTTTTCAACTCTTCTACTTGCGCGGATAATTCTTGAATCGCTTTAACCATCACGGGAATGAACGTTGCATACTCAAGCGTGTAGGTGTCGTTCTTCAGGTTTACCATCGGCAACTGCCCATACTCTGATTCAAGCGCGGCAACGTCTTGCGCGATAAACCAGTGTTTTAAGCGGTTTTCCTTATGGCTGCCGTCCTTTTCAGGATTTGCCCACCATTCGCGGATTTTTGCCTCGCGTTCTTCGACTGGCAGGTCTTTGAAAAGCTCGTCAACGTATGAATCGCGGCGGTCATAGTAGCCAGTAACAGGCTTCAGTTTCATCACAAACTCCAAGCCGTTTTCCATTGGCTTGATGTCGGTTTTATCGCGGCCGTCTGAACGGATATTCACGATTGTCGGGGCGTAAAGCGTTTGATTTTGGCCGCCGATTTGGATTTCGTTGTCGCCATTGAGGCGCGCGCCGTAGCCGATGGCGATTGAGTTTGAGATTTTGCCGCTCAATATATCACCTCGAACATTACGATAGCCGGCAGAATCGCCAACAAAAACGGATTGCTCACTACTGATATTCGGAGCACTCCAATAGCCGACTGCTACGCTCGATAAATGACTACCCTTTCGCATAGCAGAAGCACCAACAGCGGTCGCTTTTTGGTAGTCAGCACCTGACAACGCCGCATCTGCGCCGATAATGGTAGTGTATGCCGCAGTTAATGCGTTATTCATCGCGTTCGCGCCGATGATGGTTAATTCCTCGTTCTTCGCGGCTGATGATGTTGTTGAGTAAACATACTTCAATTCAGCGTTGCCAGAAGCATTGAGCGATTTAGGGCTGTTGACGGTAATAGTCGTATCGGTAACGGAAACAACCTCCACCGGCACAACATCGCCTTGCAATGTCTTTGCTTCGCCCGAAGTTAAGCGGATACCAACCCAATAAGTCGCTTTAGCACCTTGAAGATTCGAGAATGTCAGCGTGATTGTGTTGCCTGATTGGGTGTAGGTGCCTGACTCCGTGCCATTCCACAAAACATCGCCGCCATTTGGGGCGCGGTTTCGCTCAAGATTCTCCATTGCGGCAGAACCGATGACGGTTGTTTTATCAACCTCTTTGGCGTTCTTCGCCGCGTCCCCACCAATAACAACTTGTGCCTCTTGGTTTTGGTATTGAGCCAAAACGTACTGACCGATTGCTACGGTTTTACTGGTTTTGGACGGCCAGAAAACTTCAATATCTCCAGTCAAGCCGACTGGTGCAGTGCCGCCCAATGCGCCGCCGCCAAGTGCAACGTTTGAGTAACCTGTTCCCAAGCCTTGCCCTGCGTTACGACCGATGGCAACGTTAGAATATCCGCTTGTGATACCGCGCCCAGCATTACCGCCGATGCCGATGTTGCGTGTGCCTGCCATTTTTGACTGTTCGTACCATTCAGTTTCGGCTTGAACGCTAATCAGGCTATCAGGGCCGATGGCGATATTGTCGCGGCTGATTTTGGAAAAGCCCTGCGCGCGGTCGCCGATGGCGATGCCGGAAACGCATTTTTCAGTTTGGTTCATCGCGCCCTCGCCGATTGCAACAACACCCGTCCCTGTCCATTCGTTGCTTTTCAGCTTCGCGGCTACGCCTGAACCGCTCAAGAATCGACCAATACCAGTTCGCGGTTGTTGATATTGCACGTCAACAGTCTTGCCGTTAATCACAAACTTGCCGTTCGTGTATTTATTGCCTTTCGGGTAAAGCGCGCCTGTATTGATTTCTAAGCCCAAGCAATCAACAAAAACACCAAGCGCGGCTGCTTCCGCGCTATTGAACGCCTGAACAGCATTGTTTTTGCTTTTGGAATAACCAAAATCGCTTAAGCTGAGGTTGTCTGAATGAATCCTACGCCAACGAACGCCGTTATTTGAAACGATAACCGTACCTGCGTTATCGGCTGTTGATTTATCAGTCTTATCGGCAACAAACATACCGCCGCCGGAAGTAGTGTCTGCATAATAAGCCTTGACGTTCACAACTTCCGCTGTGCCTGAATAGCTTCGCAATTCCTCAATGCTGTTTACAGTGTGAGGCTTTTTCTCAACCTCGCCCCATACGGCATCACTGGCAATAATTTTCCAGCCTTTTGAACTTCGTGAGTTTGGATTTGTCTTATTCTTTGGCGATTGGTTTGCGTATAAAGTCAAGCCATCATCGCTTTGCACGACAGCACCAACATCATAGCCGCCAACCTCTTCACAGAAATCAGCGTCAAACTTGTATTGACCGCCTTTGTTCATATAGGCGATATGGCTTGAAAGCTCGTACAAAATGCCGTTCATATCCTTACCGCTTGGCGGTTGGCCGCCTACAGCAATTGGCGTCATGGTTACAGCAGGAAAGCCTTTTGAGTATGTAGCGGCATTGGCGGCGGTGTTCTCGTTAGCAGTTTCAGGGATTGTATTTTTCAAACCCTCTTCGGCAAATGCTTTAGTTAAGCGTTTTGGTTCCATGTTTTAAACCTCCAAATAAAAAACCCCGCTATTGAACGGGGAATAACCAGCTTCTTCAAAGCCGAAATATTTACTTCTCGATGGTTCGAGAAAATCAATCAATACACCCGATGGGCGCGGAAGAATGTCAGACTGCAACAAAATAGCCCGCTCTTCGTTGCTTAAATCAAACTCGAAGATGTACCGGGCTGTCATTGTTCCTGTCTTGTAGTAATAAGCGCGGCCACGTTTTTCAAACATCAACATCAACAGACGGTTTATGTTATAAGCCGTTGCGTACATGATGTTTTTCATGGCCTTGAGTAAAATCATCTGTCGATACGCTTTGTCTCCCATCGAGAAAACGCTTGTATTGCCTGCGCCGCGACTCCACACGCCATCATCAAAGGCAAGGAAGCCGTCTGCAAAACCAAGATAATCGCCACTTACCATCTGGAAATGACGTTCCATGCCTACTATTCTGCCCCATACATCTAAGCCATAGCCCTCTGCCGTCTCAACGTCCCAGACAAGGCGGTTAAACTCTTCGATTTTATCGGCAGGGCAAATACACTGATTCAATCCGTCAATCAATCCAAGTAATACAGGGCTATGGGCATACTGGCTGATTATTGTCTTTTGAACATCAATCATCTTCTACAATCTCAATATTTGCCGCCATGACAACGGGTATTTTTGAAATGCCGACAGAAACAGATTCACGCCAGCCGCTACGTTTGTCTGAAACTTGAATATCCAGCAACCGAACGTCTGCATGGTTCTGAATAATCGCCGTAAAAAAATCGGCTGAGTAAACTGTTGAGCCGATTTTGGAAAGTTTCATTTTCTCGAACGTTTCGATGATTGTTTTTTGTAGTTTAATCTCATACCCAAGAGGCGCGCCTTTCGCTACGCGAATCTTGAAGAAAATAGACGCTTGTTCAGGCCGTTGAAAAAGAATCTCATATGACGGCTTCGGGTCTTGATACAAGTCATCGTAAATCGTGACTTTCGTATTGCCGTTGTAATCGCAACCGCTCCCTGAATATTTCCAAATCGTCTTAGCGATTTCTTCGTTATCACCACCGTTCACGGCCACGAATATGCTATGCGGTGCAAGCGTGTAGCCGTTTTTCTCTACCGGCGTTCCTTTCGGATTGTCGATAACGTACACATCTGTCACGCCATGCAGTTTTGCAACGTTGGCATAAACAGAAGCAGGCATACCCAGCGAGTTTATCGCTACGCTCTTTTGTCGTCGGTCTTTAAAATCCTCCCGACTTTCGGCAGGCTTGCCAGAAATGGAATCTTGAGGGTTGCTCACGCGGTCAAGGCCGTTGATGTATTGTGTCATCACGGAAATAGAACCGGCGCGGGCGTGAACATCACTGTTTGCCGTTACCACTGCCGAAACAGTGCCGCTTGAGCCGATAACGTACCGCTTAGATACTTTCCAGACTTGCCCATTTTCGTCCTTGACTGGAAAATCTTTAGGAATCACAACACCAGCAAGCCCGATAAATTCACAAACAGCCTGCGCCTTTGTTTCCGGCTTGCGCTCCAAGAAATAAATTTTCGCGATCGCATCTTGCATTGCGCCCTCTGCGTAATCAGGGTTAACCTGATTCATCAGTCGGGCAAGTTGGTTATCACGGTCTGCGATAATTGCCGTCAAAGAAGAGGCTAACTGTCCTTGAGGCGTGTCAAGGTTTAAATTCAAGTTGCCGCCAAAAGCCTGATTGAAATCAGCCAACACACCCTGCAAAATATCGTCCTCACTTGGAACGACCACGCCCGTGTCGGTAATCTCAATAGCAGGAACATTCGTTTTAAAGCTCATAATTCCACCGTATGCGTTTGGTTATTTTCGTCCTTAAACGTTACGTTCCCACTCAATCTGCGCTCTGATATTTGATGAACAGATACGGCAACATCTTTTACGCCGTCAACGCGCAATGCTGCCTCTTCCATACGGTGCTTAAACAGTGCAAATGAGTGAGGCCGTCCAAGAACCTCATCAAAATACGGAACGCCTTGCTCCGTGTCGTAATACAATTCCCCCTCAAACAACCTAATCGCATTTGCAACGCTCTGCGCGGTCGAATAGGGCTTTTTTGCAATCGCAATATCGCCGTCTGTTGTAAGCGATAAATCCCAAGATACAGGGTCAAGATAAAGAGTATCCATGCTTTCCTTTCAGGCTTAATCAACAGGGCTGCCGCCGTTCGTATGGTTAACCAGTGACTTACCACCACCAACAACATCGACTTTTGATTCAATCTGACCGTTTGTCGTAAGACTGCCTGAAAACGAAGCCGCGCCACCGCCTGTTTGCGAGAAACTGCCGTTTTGCGTGGTGTTGCCCTCAATCTGCACAGTCGGCGATTTGATGGTTGTTTTCGGGGCTTCCAGTTCGATACCAGTAGGGGAAAAGATTTTGATTCCACCACCTGAAAACATGATGTATTGGCTTGGTGTTCCATTCAGGAAACCGCCAAAATAAAGGCCGTCTGAATAATCAAAACGGCGTTTGCTTTGCGGTGCTGAAGCTGATTTGTTTGCCTTGACACTGGAAATATCACGGCTACAAAAGCCACACATTCCAATATCTCCTACTTGAGGGTCGATAATCACGGCATTGCTGCCGCCTTGAAGCCTCATGTATGGAACATTGAAAATAACGCCATGAGGAATCACACCACCGCTTCCATCTATCTGCGACACAAGCGGCTGAACGTCAACCATACCGACAGGGGATAGCCCACCGCCTTTTACGGCCACAACCTTTACAAGCGTTACCGTCTGAAGCCTCGACAGGATACTTTCAACGATATAGCCTATCTCGCCTTGTCCGCCTCGCTGTCCCGGCTGCTCAAATCCTAATTTATTTTGCGACATGAACAGCCTCGCTTTCTGCGTGAGCCGCTTTAATGAACACTTCCCATTTACCGCTAGGGCTGAACGATTCAAGCGTGATATTCATACCGAAAACGCGCCATTTGCCGTTACAGGTAGGGATAATGCTGTCCTCAATCTCAACCAAACCACCAAACCGCAAGGCAGGGTCATAAAGGCAGGCAAATTGAACGCCTATCAGGTCAGGTACTGGATAGCCAATCAAGCCAGTAGTAGGCTTAATTACCGGCACATCAACCAAGCGCGGCGCACCTTTTGGCGCGATTGCGATTGTGTCGTTGTCGATATACAAGTCCAAGTCGGCATTCTTCGCCAACATCTGCACCTTACCCAAAGCGGAATCAGGCAAATACTGATTACTCAATTTCGCCGTTACGCCGTTATTCTCAAAGGTCATTCCCATATCTCCAGCAAGTTGAGAAATGGCCTCTGCTACATCTATCTCGCCCTCAAAACTTCGCGGCGGCGTTGGTACGATTTGATGATAATAGCCTGTGCTACTCTCGATATTCAGGCAGACATCCGGCGCGGAACTAAAATCAGGCTTGGCAAATGTGATATTGCCTTTGTAAACGACAGACATTTTGTCTTTGTCGCCTGCCTCGATTTGGATCATGTTTTGCAAGGCTTCTTTGGTATTCCATTGAACCCTTAGCAAAGTCAGCATATTGCTCAATTTCAGGCCGAAGATACGCACGTTTGCGGTCGGCATGACTGAACCATTGCCGTAGTTGATACGACATTCAGTCCGTAGGCCGTCAAAAACAAGCGTATTGTTTCCGTCTCCGTCAAAGTCTTTATCTTCGCCTGACAGCAGGATTGTGACCTTGATTCGCTTTTCTTTTAAACTAGGCATCTGTAACCCACCTTAAAACGAAACGCTTTCCCAATTCGCCGAAAACAGGGTCATCGTTGCCTTGCAAATCCTCAAAGTACAATTCACCCACGAATGGGCGGAAAGATTCATTGACGATTGGCTCTTTGTTCAAACACACGCGTCCACTAACTACCGGCACACGGTTTGCTTTAACGTCAATGTACAGCTTGCCCAGTCGCATAGTCAGCGCAATATCTACTTCCTGCTTCCCCAGCGTTACAGACAGCTTTTGCGACCTCTCGTCAGCAATCGGAATGGTATAAACTTTCATATTAGCCACCTGTAACCTGTGTTGCGATTTGAGACAATACGGATTCTTTTACAGGCTCTGGCGCGGTTGCCGTTGGTGCTTCTTTCGCCTGAACCTTTCCGCCGTCAGTCTGCAATCCTGCTTCTGACTTGGTTTTCCGATACTCAACCTTAGCCAAGCGTACCTCTTGGAAGTGGATATTAACCTTAATCATTCGCGCACCGTTGCCAGCCTCGCGGATATAGTCGTAACCAGTGATTGAGCAGTTTGGGTAGACGGCTTCAGGCGTGATAACCATGAATAAATCGGTTGAGTTGGCGAACGTGCTTAATAACGCCAAAAACGCGCCGCGCTGCACCACGCCGCCGGTAGCCTTTGTCATCATTACGCTGGCTTTAAAAGGTTCGTTTACCTTGTTGTAGCTCGTAAAACTCCCATTTTCGATAGGGGAATTTACGACAGACGACTTGTTTTCATACCGTACAGAAGCAACGTTATCTGCCAGCAACAAAGGAATACCGCGCTGATTGAAAATGCCCCATTTCTCGCCGAAAACCAAGTTAATCAGTTGCGCACCGCCGAAGCTAATCAAGGCATTGCCGATATTGGGCGGCAACTTTGGCACGTTAGGTATGCCGATACTGTTCCACTTCATATAAAACTCCAGTAAACAGAAAAGGCCGTCTGAAATCAGACAGCCTCTTTGTTTTGGTTACATCTGCGCTACTGAGTACTGATTGGCACGGCTATTCAGGCCGTCCATCGCGTCTTGCATATTACCCCGAACGGTGCTTGCACTGGTTTGGACGTTGATACCGCCGTTCACCGTGATTTGCGTGTTTTGGGTATTGCTGACTTGATTAGGATTGGCCGCATTGCGCGAAGCCATAATGCGCCCATGTTGGTTGTTCAGGTTTTGAGCTACCGCCTGACCGCCCAAAGGACGTGACATCATGCCGCCATTGCTTCGGTATGCCATCATTTTGTTAATACTGTTGACATATCCCTGCGTTTCTTTGGGCATATGGGCAAACCAGCCTGTACCGTACTGCTTGATGGCCTTGTCAAGATTGCCATTGCCCCAGTTATACGCTGCAAGGGCTTTGCTATGGTCGCCGTTATAATGCTTCAGCAACCATTGGAAGTAACGCGCGGCGGCATCACTGGAAGCGTCAAAATCCCACTCCCTGCCTGAAATGCCGTAAGCTTTGGCGGTGCCGGGCATGAATTGGAAATGACCTTTCGCACCAGCGGCAGAAGCCTTTTTCATGTTGCCCTTACGGCTTTCCTGCGCCCAAACCGCATAAAGCATATGTTGCGGAATACCATATTTCTGACTTACAGCAGACAGCCGGGAATCAGCGTTTGAAACGGTGTCTTTGGCGTTGATTTTACTCAGCCAATCTTCTTTGCCTGTGACGGCAACCGATGAACTGGCTCCGCCGCTTCTACGCGCAATAATAGGAACGATTTTACCGCTTTGGATTTCCTTCCAGTATTGCGCATTTGCCGCGCCAGTATTGCCGTATTTCTCGCCTTGCCTAAAGTCGGAAACCCAGCCTTTTTTAGTGTAAATAGCAACATGCCCCCAGTTATGGCCTGATTTTGAGTTTGACTTCATGCTCATCACATCGCCAATTTGAGGAACATAATCCTTACTATATGCGACTTGATGGAAGCCTTGACCGCTTTTAATCAGGTTCCCAGCAACCGCTACGCCATGCCCATTAACACGGATGCCTTGCGCTCGTAACGCATTATTGACATATAATGCGCAATTTTTAAGGCTTCGGTCTGCCGCATTTTTTAAGGCAAAATCAGCAGCTTTGGAAACTTTCTCGTCAACACCTGCCACCATATTGCCAACAACATTGCCACCTGATGATGCGCTGACATTATTGCCTGACAACGTGCCGACATTATGCCCAGTCGCTACGTCAACAGTGCCGGTAATCCTATCCCACGCACCGCCTGCGAATGACTTCACAGCCTCCCAACGGCGGTTAAATGCCACCTTGACCGCTTCGCCTGCGCCTGAAAAATCCCCATCCTTCAATCGGTTGAAGATTTCGACAATATCCATCAAATACGGCATGAGGCCGTCTGACAGTTCAGAAGCAAGGTTTTTAAAGCCGGTCATCAGCGAACCGACAGACACGGTGTTGCCATCAATGAAGCCCTTGAGCCTCATCCAATCAAGCATACCGTTTGCAGCTTCCGACCAGCTTGTGTAACCAGTCGTCAGGTAAATAAACGACTTACCAAGCGAATCAGTGGAAACTTTGGAACTGTTGATATAACTGGTAAATTTCCCCCAATCAAACAGGGATTTACCGCCCTCTGCCCAAGTTTTATAGTCGTCATACAACAAGCCAAACGCCGCACCAAGCCCTGCAACTGCCGCAATTAACGGCGCAAACGGCGCGATAAAGGCAAACACCGCCGCCGTTGCAGTAACCAGCATTGGGACAAGAAACACGCCGATGGCCGTAGCAATGCCGAGAAACACGCCTTTTGTAACGTGTTCATGCTTAACCAAGAATCCTACAAAGCCGCTCACAATCTCCGTGAGTGTTGTCAACACTGGAATCAAGGCATTGCCTATCATCAGCTTCAGGCTTTCCCACCGTGCATTTAAGACGGCTCGTGCTTCTGCAAGTTTGCGCGAGTTTTCAATATCCGCTTCGCTTGAGTGGTACATATCGCGCTGAATCTCAAGCATACGCTCCATTTCTGCGCGACCGCGTGAAAGCGTGTTAAATGTACCGTCATCAATGCCCATTTGTTGGGCTAGCGTGTAAGCTTGTTGGCGATCCATTGTGCTGAATCGGTCTGCCAAATCAAGCATTACATCATCAAGTTTTCGGGCTTTGCCGGTGCTATCCAGCAAAGAAACGCCCAAAGCGTTGAAATACGGCAAGACGGACGTGTCGCCCATCATAATCAGGCTTTGCATATCGCCTGACAGGGTTTTCATGTAACCGCTCATGCCGTTGGCACTTTCGCCCGCCATCTCTGCCGCGCCTTGCCATGCGCTCAATTCCTTGCGCGCCATGCCAAGATTTTTAGCAGTAGTGTCTAGTTCGCGGTTTGCTTTCGCCGCATCTAGTGCCAGCTTTGAAAGGCCGCTTGCGCCAAGCAGTAAGCCTGTAAAGGCCGCAAAGCCCTTAATAGAAGCGTTTACGGTCTTTAGCAAGCCTTGCATTGAAACATCAGCTTTTTGCGTATCTACTACGCTCTTACGCCGTGCCTCGCTGTTTTCTTTGGTTGTTTTCGCGGCGTTCTTTTCCGCTTTCTCAACCTTTGAAACAGAACGCTCCAAGCGGTCGTACTGCTTTTCTGCTTTCGCCGCTTCGCCTGAAAACTTGGAAGAATCAATACCAAGCTCAAGAAATAACGTGTCTATAACAGTCGCCATAATCAAACCTTTCAGACGGCCTGTCGCCGTTTCTCTTGTTGCTGTCGGTTGTAGCCGTCAACACTCAGAACCTCCCATAGATTCAAAGCATCTTCCAAGCTATAAACCGTCTGCAATTCGTGCAAAGTGCAAAGACGGCTTGAAATTAAGCCGCCGATAAGCGCGGACAGGTTTAAATACTCCATATCCGCGCCATAACCGCCACCGCCTAACTCAGGCCAGCCCCTTGTTGCAAAAAATCAATGTGCAGATTGAATACCTCCTTTCGGAACATCCAAAGATTGGTAAAGTCCTCTACATCGCCCAATTCCAAATCAAGCGGACGGGGCGAACCACCAGCAGGAATGAATTGAACACATTCAAGCAATTCATCCAACAGTGGAACAGCAATAGCAGGCGGAATCTTACCCAAAGCGGCAAATGCCACTTTAGCCAAGCCCATCATGCCCTCATTAGCTTCTGCAACATCAATGCCTGCACCAGCCAAAGCCAGCAAAACACGCATTGCCCAGTTATCAATCTTCGCCGCCGGCATTTCGGTAATTTCAAACTTCTTACCTTTGTCGCGGCCTTTTTCGATCGTTACGGTTTTGGTTTTTAAAGACATTAGGAAATTTCCTCTTCAGTCACTACGCCCAAATTGAATGTATAACTACCGGCATCCATGTGTTTTTTAGCACTGAAGCCAGCCAAATTAATCATGAAGCCTTTGGCAATACGGCGAACGCCCAATGATGGAATATCCACCTGAAACTCAAACGGGAATGTTTCCATCTGCTCAGTCATGCGCTCGTACATCTTGGCAAAGTGGGCGCGTGTAGGGCTGTTTGCTTCAAAAGTGATAGTCAGTTGGTGTTCATGTTGGATATATGCGCCGGACTGAATACCATCCACGCCCATGACAGTTTCGCCGATGGTTGCATCGGAAAAATCAAACGCTGAATCTGTTTTATAGCCTTGCGCTTGGACAAATTGGTCGGTATAGCCCTTAGCTTTCCACAGCAGAACACTGTTTGCAGAAGTAAGGGTTTTAGGTGCGATTTGTGCCATGTTGTTACCTCAAAAAATTAGGCCGCCTGTTGTTTCAGACGGCCTGTAAGTTACAGAATGTTGATAGAACCCATATTGACAGCGTGAACGCTACCGCCATCGGTATACCACAGTTTAATCGGCATTGATTCACGGTTGCCGCGTGTCTGTGCGGAAACCTTGCCGACATACAGGTAATAGCCACGCGCTTCGATTTGAGTAGCGGCATCTACACCAGCCTCATTATTGATAATTGCGCGTTGTTGCTCCGACAGGTCAACTCCTGCACGGATAGAACCGAAGTTCAACGCTTCATCAATGGCATCTTGGCAGGCGGCACGATGCAACGCACGACCGACAGCGTTATATGGCACAGACTTGGCAGAAGTGAGCATAGTCATCAAGGCAAGCTGTAACTGGCTGTTCAGGCGGATTTGGTTTACATAGTTGTCAAGCCATTTCCATTTGCCAGTCATTTGGCCGGGATACATGAACAAGAAGCGGTCGTTAGCCGTTGCCCATGCACCATAGAAGTTATAGCCGTTGTCTTTCAGGTTTTGCGCTTCGGTTGCATCGTTTACGTCAACCTCTAAGCCTGATTGACCTTTGAAAGCAACGGTAATACGGCCTTCGCGTTCACTGAAATCAATGGAAGCGATTGCACCACACAAGAACGCTGCTTTATCCAAACCGCCATAAACAGCGGTTGCGCCTGAATATTGGGATTCTTTCAGTTTCGCGCCGAATGATGTAGTGTTACCTGCTTGCAGTGCTGCAGCTTCTTTGCCCCAGCCGACATAAAGGAAGCGTTCGTTTTGCAGATTCGACCATTTAGCCAAAGCCAATTTATCTTCAATGGTCGGCTCTTCAATGGTCGTAAACGTTGCAAAGTTCAATGTAGCGGCGGTCAAGCCTGCCATCATTTCATCAACGCTTTCCGCGTTTGTGCCTTTTGAAACACGCGCTCCAGCGGCTTCACTCAAGCCCAGTTTGTCGGCAATATCGCCTGTTGCAAAAGATACGGTAGATGATTTGCCGGTAGTAGCCGAAACAATCTTAAACGCCTGCAACTGTTCTTCAAACTCAACAGTAGCAGACAAAGCTGATCCGATTTGTTGAGCCGCTTCTGAGAAGCTTGTAGCAGATTTCAGGTCGATAGACGGCGCTTTCTTTTCTGTGCCGTCAATCGTTACGTTCAATGAGCCTTTAATCTTCTTCAGTTCGGCAAGGCTGGTAGTCTTGACACTTGCACCAAGCAAATAACCAGCTTCAGCCACACTGTTCAGCGCATAGAAATACAGACGGCCCGGCTTTTTGTTTGAGCCGTCAAAGCCTTTGAAGTAAATTTGCGCGGCTTTATATTCATCAGAAGAAAAGCCGAAATGCTCGCCGACAGATTCAGCCGTTGCAAACAGCAGTGCTTCGCCTGTCGGGATATTGGCATTTTTACTCAAGAAAACGGCGTTAAGCGCAAGAGGGGAACCGCCTGAACTCAACACCGATGGATTCACGCTCACAATCTGTGAGGCAGGAATTGATTTAAACATTTAATTTCCTTTTATGATGGAATACGATTAATTGAAACAGACGCGCCCTCGATAAAGTATTGCGCATGTGTAACAGTAGGGTTGTAGGTCAGACTTGCCGTGATACTCCAACGCGCTTCAAATTCCTGCTCTTCGTTTGTGAGCGGAATATATCGCGCCTCGTCCGTATATAAAGGCTGACACACTTCCAGCCGCTCGCAAGCATGGTAATCACGCCACAAGGTCGAGAAAACGCGCACATTACGCCCTGAATCAACACCGTAGAAATCAAGCTGCATAGCTACTTCTATGCTTCTTGTTACGTCTGCAAGGCCGTCTAATGGTCTCCATTCGTTTATCTGCGTGTTCATTTCCGATTCACGGATAATATTCATCAGGATAAATGGCGCGTTTGGAAGCGGCACATTATTGGAATAGCCCTGTATCACTTCGCAATCAGGGAATAATCCAAGCAGATACCGCCTCACGTCCTTGTAGATTTCAGACTGAGTAACGTTTAATGTTGCCGCCATACCACCACCTTGCACCAATCAGGCCATGATTCGGAAACGGACTTAATCAGCCATTCCGTAGGCTCTGTTTCGCCATAAGGCGCAAACACCAACTTATCCGAACCTTTACCGGCAATGCGCCGTAATACGGAAAATTGCCCAGTTACATACACGTTCAGCATATGGCCTTGCTGCAACAATCCGTCAAACTCTTGCCGCTCCTGACTGCTTAGGCTTTGGGTCTGAATAGTGACCGTTTCAGATTCATAATCAGCCGTCCTTGCGCCTGCTTCGTCTGTTTTATAGCCATTATTCAGCAACAGCGTTGCCGTCATGTTTGGATTGACCGCGCGTGTTACGCCGTTTGCAATAGCTCTCAAATTCATAGACTTCCTTTCGCCTATTCAACAACTTCGCTTTGAATCGCCCGCCATAAGTCCCCCGTGTCAATCAATGGCTTGTTAAAGCCTTTTTTCTTCACGGTTGACGGCGCGTTTTCAGGCTCTTTGAAGTTCTGAATCGTCTCGACAATATCGCCTTTCACGCCCTCGCCAATCAACGCCAAAGCCCTGCCGACATCTCCGTCCGTGCGTTGCAATATGCTTGCCGCGTTATCCGCCCATTCGTCCTGCTTCTCCGCTATCGTGTTACGGAAAAAAGGACGTGCCGGAATGGTAGCCGTGCCGTATTCATTCCAGTAGGCCACCTGTGCCACGCTTACATCGCCTTTTCCGTCTTTGGCAGGGTATGTTTGCGTTTCCAAGATGCCGACACGAACCGTTCCGCCTGCCGCCTTACTGACAGCATTGCGCAAGGCTGACCGGAACTTACTACCGCCGCGCATAACAACCGCCTGGAACATATCGGAAAGCGCGGTATTTTGCCGTCATCTGCCAGTAGGTCAAACCCCATGGCGTTTGAGCAAACCATGCCGCCTTACCACTGACACCCGACAAATCCGCGCTGACTGATACGCTACCCTCTGTGGCTGACCCGATACGACCAACCAAGCCGCCTTGTTCTGCTCTCTCGTCCAAAGCGGCTAAATGGCGCATTAACAACATCAGCAACCGTTCACGCTCACCCAAGTCTTTAACGATACTGCAATCAGTGTTATTGAGTAGCGTTTCAGCCTGAGCGAACCACCAGTCAAGCCGTATATTGGGCGTGTCGACAAATTGCGGGTAAACCTCGCGGAAAGTGTCGGGATTAAATACCACCACGCCCATGATGTTACTCGTCTGCTTTGGTTACGCCTGCATTGGGCGCTTCAGGGTCAACAGCTTCCAAGCCGGTTGCGTTATCTGCCTTTTCCGCTGCTTCTGCTTTGGTATCAGCCGCCTTGTCATGGGCGAAGATGAAGCCGTTGCGAACCATTGCGCGGTCTGCGTGAGCTTCCATCCAAGCGTCGAAAAATTCAGCGTCAACGTCATAGGTAATGCCATGACCGCCGATAACGCGTGAGCTTGTAGAACCGTTGATTTCAACAGCTTGGCCGTTCAGTTCGAGAATCAAACCGTTTGGCAGTTTGCAACCAACGGTAACAGTTTTGCTTTTTGTGTTTTTTGCCATTTAGCCAGCTCCTTTTAGCTAACAGTCATTGTTGCAATACAGAATGGGCGGTAAATGATTGCGCCCCAAGTGCCTTGTGATTTCTTCTGTTTGATAGAAGAGGCTTCCAGCACCATATTGTGCGCACGCATTTTTTCAGTGAAACCACATTCCAAAGTGCGTTGGCCGTCCAATTCTTCGACAATCAGTTGCACGGTTTCGCCGCTTGTCGCTGAGTATTCCGGGATGGTCTCAACGCGCAAGTTAGGGAAGTTCTTTTTCAACTGGTCAATGACATTGACGTTGTATTGGTTGGTTTTGGTTAAATCAACGCTTGCAGTAGGGCTACACACCAGCAACAGAGGCGTATTCATATCAATCTTACCGCCTGTCTGTTTCAGCAGAGTTTGGAACAGTTTGCGGATAGATTCATACACTTCTTCGCCTGTTGAGTTTGCCCAAGTCTTAGCAGCGGCAGTAGTGGCAGGCAATGATGGGTCGTTCAACACACCGTAGTTTTGCAAGCCTTTCACGCCAAACAAATACGTTTTGTTTTGGAAGCGGTTCAGGGCATTGATGGAAGCTTCGTTTACGCGGGCAACATAGTCAATCTTCGCTTCACCGGCACGGGCTACTTCACGCTCGCCCCAGCGGGTGAATACTTGGTAGTGGTAGCTTTGGCGTTGCGGGAAGTTCACGTTTACGCCGCTTACGCCATTGTTGTTGTAGTCGCCATAAGAGGAAACTTCGCCGGTAGGCTCAATGGTCATGAAAGTAGCGGTTTCAGTCGTCCAGTCGCCTTTTTTCATCTCGCCGAAAACTTCAGCGGCTTTGGTAGGCTGCAAGATGATTTCAATCATCTTCGGATCGACATAGTTCAGCATCCATGCAGGGATACCGCTATTGCCGACAGTTGACAAGCCGGGCTGTGCGTCCATTGCCAAAGCAGCGGCGATTTTATCGTCCATCAGCTTCTTGCCGCCGCCCATAAAGACGATACCGGCATCGCGTTCAAGTTGGTTAAATGTTTGGTTCATGTGTTACTCCCAAGAAGTGATTTTTGCCAGCTCGCCTGCGGCGGCAGTAGAGGCCACTTTGAATTTAGTCAGAGTATGACCTGCTTCAGTAGCTGCGGCGGATGATTTCAATGTGCCGTCAGTATCTTTGGCAAATACGTTTTGACCGATAACGGCGCCGGCAGGGAAGCGCGCCCAAAAGTCGCCGCCTGTCATCAGTGTCATGGCTTGACCTTTCAGAATGGTATTGCCTTGTTCATCCAAGAAGCCGGTAATGCTTGCTTGTTGTTCACGATGTACAAAGCCGATACGACCGCCGGTTGTTTTATTGTTGCTTACTTTGCCGTCTGCGTCTGCCCAAGCAAATACGCCAACGGTAACGCCTGCATCGCCTGCTACCAAAGCACCCTCGCCAGCCAGCATAGAGGCATTAGGGTTTGCAGAAGCAAAATCCCCTGCAACAGCAGGGGCTTGATATGGATTTACTACTTTTTGGAATGGCATGGTTTAACCCTTTCTGATTCGATTCAAGCCTTTGAATTGCTTGCTTGCTGAATTTGCGCTGTCCATAGCGATACCGCCTTTAGACTTGCCAATCAAGCCGACCATTGCGCGATATGCAGATGGATGAACACCGGCAACATCTACGCCATGTTGTTCAAGCGCGAATTTGTAAACATCTTCTGCGCTGTCCATAGCCACATCACCGACCAAGTGGGCAACATCACGTTGCGCTTGTGCCAATGCTTGAGCGCGTTTGCGTTCAGCGGCAACGGCTTTGGCAATCGCCTTATCCATCGCAATTTTCATCATTGCGCGGTCTTGAGCTTGCGCCGGTTGTTCTTGAGATTGTTCAGATTCGTTGGTTTCATCTTCATCAGTAGCCACTTCTTCAGATTCAGATTCAATATCTTCATCTTCAGCAGTTTCATCTTCATCAGTGCCAACTTCTTCAGCATCTTCAGGCGGCAATTCCTCACCGTCATCTTCCGCTGTCTGAACTTCGTTAGTCAGTGAGCCGATAACCTGCAACAGTTCATCAGGACTCAATTCAGCATCCTGCGCCAACAAAGGCTGCACGGCTGCCTGAATACGCGCTTTCGCGCCTGCTTTCAGTTTCATAACGTTCCTTTCGTGAAATGGGTCTGCATCGCTTACTACTACATCACGCCCCGCCCGACCCACATCGACAAGGGCTACATGATTACCAACAATATCGCGCATAACACCATCGTAGTGCATGCCGTTAAACTCGCCTGCCGTCATATCGGCGGTGTACCGATACGCGCTGGAAAGCTCCATCTGCTCACCGCTCTCAATGCCTGCAATGGCTTCTGAATCCCAAACAGCAAGAGAACATTTCAAATAGCCGTCCTCGAACTTGGCATCGCTTCCTGTTGTGCCGACAATAACGTCCTTTTGTGGCTCGTCTGCCGATACGGGGATATGCTTACTCAACAACGGCAGGTTATTGAACGTCTGAACAGCCTTTTCAAGCTCTTCAGGGTCTCGAAGCAGGTAATAAACCTTTTTCGGCTCAAGCCCAAGCTGTTGATGGTTTGGAATTTCACTGCCATAGTACGGGTTAACCGTTGCTTTGCTGATGTTTGATGTTTCAACGTGCATACGCCCATCTTCATCATATGAGCGCATGGAACGGTCTTGAGCCATCATGCACCTTGAATCTTTGGCAATCAGATATTTAATTTGTGGCGGCACTTCTTCGCCCTCCGGTATGTACCAAGTTTTCTTTTCAGCGTCCCACTTGGCACCAAATTGTTTTGCTATGTTTCGTTGCTTATACGGCACGTTCAAAATATTGCCGCCGTTGCTATTGCTTGACGATTTTGGCTTATGCTGTAAATACGCCTTATCTTCAGGATCTTCGCTTGCGCCGTCCAATTCGTAGCCATTCAAGCCGCCTCTGAACTTTTCAGATAATTCGCGCTCCTTTTGGCGAATCAAATCAATTGGCGCATTGCCGTTCACAAGCCTAGACTTTGGGAACCACACGCCGACCTTGATAGGCTTATCATGGCCTGCAACCTCACATAAGGCATTAACCATGACTGCCTTGTCTGTCTCTTTGGCAATGTGGCCTATATTCGTTTTCGTGCCGCTTGTCTTAGCAGCCTCAGTCGGTTTAGATTCTTTAAACACATCTCCACGCCCCTCAAGCGCAAATAACGCGCGAACGGCATTGCGGGCATTCATCTCAACTTGCTCTTTTTTCGCCTTGTTAGCAGCTTCTTCTGCCTTTTGTTTCGCTATGGTTTTTTCGCTCAATGGCTGCGCTTCTCCGACCGCCTCAACATTTTGCCCAGTAAGCTTTGCTAACTCTTGCTCAAGCCCTTTTTTAACGCCAACAATATGCCCATTCTTAACAGTAACAAGGCTTTTATCAATTGATGCGTTATCAGGCATTCCATCAACACGATAGCCACCAAAGATAGATTTTTCAGCTTTTATCGGCTCTTTAATTTGAATATGAGTTTCTTTCAAATTAACCTTTGCTGACGGCTTTTTCTTTGTTTTCTGATTTGATTTATTTAAATACTCTTGGCTAGGCGTTTTCGCACCAACAAAGCTTTTACGCACTTCGCTGATTTTCGTGCCGTTGAACTTACCACCCATGCCTTTAGTTACGCGCCCTGATTCATCAAGCTCAACATGTGCGCCTTTGCCATCTTCGCCGTTTGGCTTTACCGTAATCCACTTGTTATCAAGTGCCATCAAGCCACGCGCACGGTTTAATATCGCCTTTTGCTTCTTGTTCATAAATTCCCCCACTTGACGACAGCACGGCTTGAGCAGCGGCAGTTTATTTCCTCTCCCGGCTGTACCCACTTGCCATCGAGATACATTCCTTTGCTCACATCAAAGCGTTTACCGTTTGCCGCTACATGACTAGGGCGTGGCTCTTTGCCTGCGTGTGAGTGAAGCCATATAGCCTCTGTAATGCCAAGCTCCTGCCGTCTTGCTTTCTCAATCACGGCTTTGGCTTTATTGGTTTGGTCTCGCGCAATAAACGCGGCTCTGCGCTCGCTTACGCCAAAGTCCTTGCGCAATTCTTTGGATAGCTGCGCCATGTTGTAACCAGCATTGACTGAACGCCATACGGTATCTTCAACACGGCTTAAATACTGTTGCCCAATAGAACGAATCAAGCCGACATTGCCACTTAACGCTACATCAAATGCGCGGCGTGTTGCTTCCGTCTGCGTGAATCGAACCGTTAAGCCTGCACTGCGCAAAGCCGACTGAAACGCCTTGTCCGTATGGCCCATGGAACGATGTAAAAAAGCCCCTGCAATATCAGGGGCTAGTGTTTCCAATCGGTTGAACCAGTAACGGAATAGGCGGCGGATAGCTGCTTGTAGGCCGTCTGAGAAGCCGTCTTGCGCCAATCCTTTAGGGTAATGGCTGTCAATCAGGCTTTGCACGTCCTTGCGCATTTCCGCCAGCAGTTTCTTCAGGCTCTTCCTGTACGCCGCCTCTACTCCGAGATTCGGCATTATCGGGGACAGTATCACTTCGTTGCTCTGTTTCATCGTTTATCCCTAATCCGCCAAAATCGTCTTGCATTGGCACTTCGTCCACATCAATGCCGTTATATCCGCTGTCAGTATCAGAAGCTAAGCGGCCGCGTACCTCTTCAGCGGAAATAACACCAGCTTGAATATATGCGACATCGCGATCCGAATCAGATTTGCGGATAGTGGCAAGCTGCGATTCGTCCATTTGCGCCAACGGTACAAACGAGAATGTGATGGAATCATCAATCTCGCCGAATAGATGAAGCTGAACCAGCTTTAACACCTTATCCAGTGGGTCGCGCAAAATGTTCTCTTGCAGTGCCTTGATGTAGTCGTAATAAACGGCTATCTCGCCCTCACTGCTTGCGTTCAATCCGCTAGGCGTTACGCCCAACAGTTTTACAAGCGGCGTATGGCTAGGCATTGCCAACTGCTCCTGCGATTGCGCTAACAGGGCATCTAACCCGCTCAATGGCGTGTTGAACTGGAAAAACTCTTCGCCATCCTTATCCAACATCATCAAGCCGCGATTGTCTCTGAAGCGGTTGTATACTTCCGCGCGTAAGGTCATATTGACTTCTTCATCACAACCACCCGATAGAATGGTCGACATATCGGTCTTAATGCCTGACAGCGAGAAGCTATGAAGCAAGTCGCTGACTGAATCAACCGTTCTCAACCAGCGGTCAACATACGGCATCATCAATTGCGACATACTCACGCCGCCGAAGTTATAGGCAGACTTAAGCAAGTCAGGGACAGGTCGGCTAATTAGCGTAAACAGGCGGCTATGATGAATCTCTCGCCCCATCACAAACCACGTATTAGGCTTATAGAAATCTACCGCTGTCGGGTCTGTCGTATTGCATTGCGCCGGGGCTGTCCACATCGGCTCAATAGGGACAAGTGCTTTAAGGCTACCTTTACCCACCGTCTTATCTGTCAGAAGCAGGGGATTGTTTAGCTTGTCGTTATCCTGACCTTTCATCTGAATCATGATTTGACCGCGACCGAAGAAGCCGTCCGATTCAATCGCCTTACGGAAAACATCACGGATGTTCAGTTTCTCGTAACACTCTTCAATCTGCTTAATCTTCTCGCTGTTGTCGTCATCGCCAATAGATTTGATTTCAATCCATTGTCGGGTCATCTCGCTGGCAGTCGTTTCAGTTACGCTTCGATATTCTGAAATTTGAGCAAGCTCTGCCAATCGCGGATAGCCAATAAAGCCCGTATTAAAAAAGCACCCTGCGCCAAAATTGCCCAAAGTGCTGTTACAGTCCATCGCCATGCCGGAAGCGTTTTCAGGAACGACACCGACAGGAAGCTCCGGCGCATCAAGCCCATAGTATTGAGCAGACTTGTCGGGCAATTCCTGAAGCAGACGGCGCACGGCTTTTGTGTTCATCGCCTTTGGCTGTTTCTTTCGTTTACTCATATTCTGCTCAAAATGTTTGGGTTAATGTTCAATCCGCCCTGAACAGGCGCAAACGCCATAATCAGCGCATCGGCTCTGTTTGGGCTTGGAATCCCTCGCTTCGCCATATCTTTCTTACTCTCGACCTTTACGCGCCCATTATTGTCATAATCAACACGCGGTCGGCTTAATTCTGCTTTCAAGTAGTCTAAATCTTTCAGACCGCCTGAAATGGATATAAGCTCGTCAACAGGATAGGTATCCCCAAACTCAATGGCTCGCCAAGTCTTGTAAAACCTGTCTCGAACCATCCACCAAGCCTGCGCTTTGATGTTTGAGAACATATCCTTATTTTTTTTGTCGTCCGTGTACTTGGCTTCTGGCTTAAATACAGAACCTCCGGCATTAAAGCCTATCGTCTGCACCTTTCCAGTCTTACGCCTGAACTGCGCTTTCACACCAGCACCAACGCCGATACTGTCAAAAATGATTTTGTCTGCCTTTACGTCTTGACCGTACAAATAAACCTTGTCAGCGGAATAGATAACGTCTTGGCCTCGCCATTCGTCCATATCGATAACGACTGAGCCGTGTCGCAATACAGTGGCACTGGCATCATCGCCCTCGTCCGCTACGTCAAAGCCCAATATCTTCTGCCCAGCCGATTCAAAGCCCAATTTGATATGGGCGTCTATCGCGGCATCAATCCATTTCGGCTTGATTACAGACAGCTCACTATCCGCTACCGGCTCGCCTAACCATATATGGCGGTAAAGGTCATAGTCTCGTTCACGGCACGATTCCGCCTCTGCTTTCAGCACTTCAGGTAAATAGATGTTGTCCGTGTAGTTGACTACGATGTCCACCATATCGTCAGGCGGATTAATCACAAACCGCTGATAGGTAGGGTCAAGAATGTTTTTCGGGTTCCACGTCAGCCAAATTTCAGAACCCTCTTTGCGGATAGTCGGGATTAGGATATTCCAGCTTTCATCTGAAACGTTTTCCGCTTCCTCAATCCAGCAAATATCAACGCCCTCAATAGACTTGATTTTTGTCGGATTGGTCTTAATGCCGTAAAAAAGAAATTCCGAGCCTGTAGATAGATGGATAATGCGGTTACGCTGTACATCAAACTCTTGCGTATAACCTGCCCTGTCTATTGTGTCAGACAGCAAAGAGATTACAGAATCGCTGATACTGTTTTGAAGCTCACGACCGCACATAATGCGAAAGCACCCTTTGCGGGCAAGCTCAACCAAAACAGTTGCAACCGCCCACGATTTCATACCACCACGCCCACCGCGCAAACTCTTGTATCGGTGCTTATGTATCAGCGGCCTGAATTTAGGGTGTAGCTTATTCTTCATCGCTCAAGAACAAATCGGAAAGTTTCACATCAGCCTGAACTGAAATACTTCCAGAAACTTCATTATCAACCTTATCGCGCCATTTTGAACGCTGTCGGTTTTTAAGCCAGAAAATAGCAGCAGGCGTATCTGGCGGATAATGCTTAATTAATGGCGTTTCGGTAATCTCACCATCTAATACGCGAATATCAACATCAGGGGCTTCGTACCCCATAGCGCGGCGATACAACCGTTCAGCGACATTTGCATCCGCCAACATCTTCCCCTTTTTTATGGACTCCAAAAATTCAGGAAATTCGTTCTTCCAATTATTAAGCGTTGATACTTCAATATCGAAAAAATTAGCTATTTCTTCGTCTATTGCGCCAAGCAAGCATAATTTATAGGCTTGTTCAGCATATTCGGGTTTGTATTTTGTTGGTCGCCCGATTGGGCGTTTTTTCTCGCTCATATCGAACTCCAAAAAGAAACCGTCTAACTCAACCCCTCTCAGAATTAGACGGCTAAACACACTCGACTCACAGGAAAAATGGAACGCCCTACACCAGCAAGGCATAGGGCGAAGTGCAAGAACCGCTTTACAGTCTGTCATGCATGACAACCATCTAGGCCGGGCAAACGCGTCTCACTCGCACCGCGTTTTGTTAAAGACACACTCTCATATGTGGGCGCGACCCCTAGTTTGATTTGGAAGCGTCCGCGGCATCTTCCTCAGTGGCTACGCCACCCCTTTTGCCTATTGCCGGTAATGGCATGGCTAGAAAAACCTGAAACCGGCCAGAGAACCCTCCAACCCAAAATCTCAGGCAGTATGAAAACGCAAAAACCGCCCTATAAAGGCGGTTCATATAGCTATTTCCAAACTATAGCATAATTGTAGCAAAAGTGTTTCATGCCGTCAAGTGTAAAGCAAGAAAAATCCAACCAGTAATACCTTCAGAGATAATCACTTATTCCGTGTCCAAAATTAGGCAAGCCAAATTTGATGCCACCTGATGCAACGGGTTTAATTCGCTGACCCTGTTAGACTGCCCATTGCCATCATAAACAACATTTGTGCCACAATCGACGGAGTACGTTTGTGCGAATTGTCCATTTTTATTCATCTCATCAAAATTTCGAGCGGGAATAATCGCATACCCGGCTTGCTGTTGTTGTTTGATTGTTGAAATGGACATTGAGGCAAATCTGCCCGTGCCCCTAGCATCAATGAACATGAACTCGCCGCTTCCATAGACTTTATAGTTGGTTCCCGGCGGTGTCTCTATATATTGCAATCCAAATTGTTCTGCTTCTGACTTTGCCATAACCATGCCAGATATTACTGCCAATATCATTGCCAACAATGTTTTTTTCATCTTCATCTCCTAGAATAAACCATCTACCTGTTTAGGTTTACCATCACTCGAAATATATTACCGAATAATTATACATATTTTTACACAATCTATCAGCATAAACACAAGCTACCCAATAATCCCCGCTTGCCTAAACTCCGGTTCCAGTTTGCAAATGGCGCTATCAAGCAGTCCGGCCACAATTCCTCCAACCTGTTTCTTTTTCCGCCACAACGTTACGCGGGCAATATCAAATCTGTCTTGTATCTCCATCTGCTTGGGGCTACCTGAAAAAATATGCGACAGCAGAGAATCACATATCAACAGGTTCACGCCCTCGTTCTGTTGCTCAATATAGGCGGTAATATCCACGATTCCGCTTAAATCATCGCTGTATTCACACTCCACCACTGCAAGCTCGTATCGGTTCAATACGCGCTCAATTCGGCTGATAATCATCGCGGCGTTTGCGTGTGTTTCCGCCTGCGTTAAATCTCCACCGCCACCAGTAACACCCTTAAATTCACACCAGCGCATGACTGAAGCCGTGTTGTTTAACGGCTCCATTCTCACGCCCCTGATTTTATAAACATCCGCCAATACCTGCTCAACCGTGTGATACATTCTTACCCCTTAAAATTCCCAAATTAACCCGAAGTTTCCTGCCGCCCAAGCCTGCAAGCGGTTCTGATAGTCTGTCATCTCTGCCGTGTTTAGCGTTGTTGTGCTGATTGGCGTTTTAATCTCCGTTCCGTCCGGCATGGCCTTTAACTCATACCCTAGAAACATTCCCTTGCAATACTCGTGCCACGTTTCCGCGCTGTATCGCCTACCGTTTACCCACGCCTCATCTGCCAATTTGCCGTAGATACTCCATAACCGCCTGTTTTGCTCTATGCTCCGTTTTGAGTTGTACGGCCTAATGCAAACTTCAAGCTCTGCGTTTGCCTCTAACCATACGCCTAGATTGTTGTAGATAGTCGTCATCAGTGGCCGCTTGTTGTCTTTCGTCAGCCTGTACGCTACGCTTTGCATTTAACGATTCCCTTGTCTATCAGCTTTAAAAGCGTTCTGAACTGCGACCGGCGCATATAAAACTCTTTATCTTCCTTGCTCAACTTGATATGCGACCGGCCGTCTATCACGTCATGGCAAGCACTACACCCAAAGCCTGCCGATAAATCGTTACTCTTCAGCCCCATGCCGTGCGTTTCGCTTGGGAAATGGCATAAAACCACTGTTTCAGGGTTGTAATTGCACACCCCCGCGATATTGAGTGTGCAATCTTCCCCTTTTGCCGCTTTTCTGATCGCGCTCACTTACTCTTCCTCTTTGCGCGGTTTTTAAGTGTTGATTTACTCCTGCTCCGAAGATTTAAAAGCCAGTCAATATTTCGATACGACAACGCCAATAACCTCAATTCATTTCTACTCATCAAATCTCCTATTTTCAAACGCGCCAACTTCAGCAATCCCAATATCAAGCCCCCCATTCTCTCGTGGCTCGCTCGAATATGTTGCTAAAATAAATCTGACTTGGTTGTCGTTGTGATAGACAACGCCTTGCAAGGCATCGACAGCGACCTTTAGGCAGTTATCAAGGTCTAAAATAACCTTGCTTGCTGTGCCGTCCTTGTTTATCTTCGGCACTAGGCTGACAAACAGGATTACATCTTTTTCAGACGGTCTAAAACCTGCTCTTTCTGCCGCGTGGGAAACGCAAAGCTTGTACGCTTTCGCTTCCTTGCTTAATACCTGTCGATTCCGAAAGGTTTTCCAGTATCGGTTAGTGCTTATCGGGTAAGGCAGGGAAAGAACATTTGCCCTTTCCGCCGCCTCTACTATTTGCTCAATCGGGATTAATACGGCCAATGCCCACCCCAATCATCGTCTTGGTTGCGCACTTTCTTTGCGATCCATTCAACGAAACCAATCGCCAACACCGTAACCGATACGCAAATCAGAAATACTCCAAGTTTCATAAATAGCTCCATTCCATGCCGAACTGCTTGTAAATCTTCTGTGCCTCCCCTGCTTTCCAATACTGGGTACTCAACAAGGGGAACGCTTCGTTTGCAATTTGTACGGCATGTTCAACGCTTATTTTCGGCATAACCGTCAAATCCCACACGCTCGGTTTTTTTGGTCGGCCACGCGGATTACTCCATTCGTTGCTTCCGTGCTTCGCCTTGTACGCCGCTCTCTTGCACTCTTTGCATTTCCAGTCATAAACCCAATTCCCATCGCGGTTTGGATATTTTTGATAAAACTCGCTAATTGGCTTTTCCTGCTTACAGCATTTGCAAACCCTAGACTTAGGCTCAACATATACCGGCTTGCATGGCTCTTGTTTTACGCCCGTTCGCTTCTCTTTTCTGATTCGCGCTGTCCGTTCGCGCTGTTTTCGGTTGATTTCATCTCGATTTTCTCGTATGTACTGGTTTTGATATTCAGCCTTGCAGGATTTGCAACAAGTCAAGTATTTAAACTCCCCTGTTTTTTTATCCCGGCGTCTATCCATTTCCGGCAACGGTTTCACTTTCCCGCATTTGTTGCATTTTTTAGTTTCCATCTTCGTCCCCTTTCAACCTACAACCAAACTCATCAATCGGCGGCATATCTACCCAAATAGTAATTCCGATAAGTGCCGCGATTGCACCAAGCCCAATAAGAAACATTGTCATCATTTTTTACCCTTTCTTCTTTTCAACAGTTCCAATTCAGCTTTCAAACGTTGGTTTTCTGCTTTCAGTGTCGTGTCGGCTTTGATTTTTGAGATTGCGATAATCTCTGATTTCACTCGTGCAAGCTCTGCGTTCTTCGCTTCGATTTCCGCTTGCAGTTCTTCGATTTTCTGCGTTTGCGCGGTCATTTTTGCCATCAAGCCGTTGGAAGTGCGTTTTTCATCGTTCAGACGGCTGATTGTTTCCGATAGGTTCGCACTGACCATTTCCGCCGCCTTTCCCATTTCGGCTTTTTCGGCTTTCATGCCTGCGTTTTCCTGCTCCAGCTTGTAAAGTCGCTTGGTGTATGTCGCCAATGTGTCCTCGTAGCTTTCAGCAGCTGCCATATAGGTTTGTTTAGGCACACCGCCCAATCGGTAAATTAACCAGTTTTTCATTTCTCATTCCCCTTTTTAAAAATAGCTGACGATGTCTTTAATCAAATCGGCTGGGATTGCCGACCGAAATTTCCTATTGACTTTTAAATACTTCATCCTGAATGTTGCCTTATTCGCATTTTTAAGGCTCATTTCTACATTCGATGCAAAACCCGTTCTTTTAAGTGAGAACTCATTGCTGTACGCCGAATAGCAAGCGGTGTTTTTTACAAAATCCAACCCCTCGCGCTTCAGCTTTTCAAATAGCATTGATGACTGAGGATTCTCGATAACAAACGGTATTCCCAAAGCTTTAACTAACTCAGCCGTGAATAACGCCGTTAAATCACCGTTCACGCCATTTCTTAAATATCTTGCATAGACAGTAGGTATTTCAGGCGCATTACGCTCAACCAATTTACGGACTGACACAAACGGGTGTTCTTTCCAGTTTTGAAAAGTTCGCAATGCCAGGCTGTTTTTATCTCGATAAGCGTTCCCGTTATTCCCTGCCGTCGCAAAGCTCCAAGATTCACACGGAGGGCTTGCCATCAGTAGGTCGAAAGGTTCTTTTTTGTGCATATCGACAAGTTTTTTTATGTTTTCCATGTCCGACAAATCCATAACAATGTCGGCGTTACCAATTCCTACCGATACGACCTCATGTTCCGGCAGTGCTTTTTTTACACTGCCGATCCCGTCGTCAAATAAAGCTAAAATTCTCATTTCTTATTTCCTTTTGTTGCGCCATTCTTCAAATTTCTCGCGCCGTTTTTGAATCACGATTTCATCGGCAGGCTGGAAACCTTTTCCGCTGCTCAAATCGCCCTTGTCGCACTGATAGCCTCCGAAGTAGAAGCTCGCCCGTTGCTCAGGCGTTTGCGATTTCTCGCATTTTGCGAACCCTCTCATCGGCGTGTTTGCCTCTGATTGGAAATTTGCGTGTTTGCAGTAGAAGCAGGTTTCACGCATTTGCCCTACTCCCTAGCTGTAATATTCATACTCGCAGAATCGTTGATACTGACCCTGCCACACTAGGTCTAAAACGCCACGCTCGCCGTCTCGGTTTTTCGCGATAATCAACTCAGCCGTTTCTTGCGGTGCGTCTGAATCGTAGTAGCCTTCACGGTATGGCATCAGCACCAAGTTTGCGTTTTGTTCAATGCCGCCGCTTCCTCGTAGGTCTGCAAGGCTTGGCCGTTTGTCTACCTGCTTTTCTGTCGCTCGGTTAAGCTGTGCAACAAGCAAAACGTGAATTTGCAGTTCCATTGCCAAGCGTTTCAGCCGTGCCGTAATATCATCAAGTTCGGCAACCTCGTTCACGCCCTTGCGCGGCATCAGGTGCAAATGGTCAACAACCAACACGTCAAGCCCTGATTTGCGCTTCTCTAGTCGGCATCGCGCGGCGATTGCTTCAATTCCGACCATCTCTGTATCAATCACAAACTTCCAGTCTCTGGCTTCGTTCAGGTATTCAGCGAAGCCGTTATGCTCTTCCCGTGTCATGCGGTATTTTTTCAGCCGGCCGTAATCAATCGAATGCTCTGCCGCCGCTCCTCGCTGTGTTAACTCAATGCCTGACATTTCGTAGCTTTGGAAGCGGACGGACAAACCGCTTTTTGCACAATGCCGCGCAATGTTCTCAGCCAACACGGATTTGCCCATGCTGGGTCTTGCACCGATTACCGTTAAATTTCCGCGTTGCAGGCCGCCTGTAACTTCATCAAGGCACTTCAGGCCGGTAGAAAAGCCAAGCATTCCGTCTGTCTCAGAAATTCGCTCCCAGTGATGCAGTGTTGCTCTTATCGCATCTTCGTAGCTCATTTCCTCGCTTCGGCCTGCCGCTGTGCCGCTGATTTTGTCCAACAGGGAAACCGCTTCAGCCTGTCTGTCGGCGATTGAGCGGCCATCGCGTTCTGTCGCCAGTCTTTCGATTTGTTCAGCAGCAAATCGCAATTCACGCTCTGCCGCGCTTTCTGACACCAGCCGGGCATATCGGCTGACATTCGCCGCTGACGGCGTGTTTTGTTGCAGGTCAATCAGGTAGGCAAGTCCGCCTGTTTCTTCGCTCAATCCGCGCTTACCAAGTTCGGCATCAAGCGTAATCACATCTACCGGCAGGCCGTCTGAAATCATCGACATGGCAGTCTTGAAAATCAGGCCGTTCTTTTCGCTGAAAAAATTGTTTGGCGTTAAGTCTGTCAGCAAGTTTGCAGAATCGTTGTCAATCAGGATTGCGCCCAATACCGACTGCTCTGCTTCCAAGCTTGCCAAGATTTCAAATTGCTCAGTCATTTTCAAAATTTCCCCAGTGGTCTAAGTTCGGCGGCCTGTTTTTTTGTCATTACCGGCATACCGTCTGCCGTTCTTGTCTCAAAGCGTTTATGCGATGGGTCTTGTTTTGCTGCTCCCAATTCGCCTTTGGCTTTCAAGCGCATCAGCGATTGGAAAAACTTGTGCTCCCACATCGCCTGCGTTTGCGTATCGCCTCTTGCTGACCAGTAGCCGGTAAACTCAATCAGCGCATCTTTGATTCGCTTGTCCCCAAGACTTGGAATTTGCGACCGTCTGAGTTTTGCATCAAACGCTGCTTTGTCTTTAGGCTCCCAGTCGTCAGTAATCTGAAAATCGCCAAAGACGTTGTTGGTGTTTTTTTCGCTCACAGAAGCGGTGTTTCCCGCTCCCTCTTCTTCTCCGTCTTTAGTAATATTCAGTACTTGTTGAATATCAGTATTTACTAGTGTGGGCTCAGCCTGATTAGGGTTAGCCTGATTAGGGTTAGCCTGATTAGGGTTAGCCTGATTAGGGTGCTGAATCGGCTCATCGTAAACCGTGTAATCCGTTGACCCATCACTGTTTTTTCTTACTGAAATAAATCCTTTTTCTTTTAGCTCGTTGATGATGCTGTAAACGCCGTTGCTGCCTGTTGGCTTCTTCGTGTCTTTGGTAACATTCACAAGCTCTGCAACCATTACTTTCCAGTTATCAGGCTTTGTCAGCAGGTATCCCAGTAATCCCATTGCTTGCCAGCTCAGTTGGTTCTTGTCGTAAACCTTGTTACTGACGACTGTGTAATTGTGTTCACGTTTTGTCCGAATAATTGCCATTTCCTACCCTTTCACAATTTCAGCCCAGACTTGGCAATCGAATAATGCGCTACTGGATTTTTACAGTTGCCGACCTTGAATCGCGGTTTATTGAAAACAAATCCCCGACTTTCCAAGTCAGATATTCGGGCGCATAACTGAGTAATCTTCAGTTTCTCGTATGCTTCCAGTGATGTGATGTGTCCGTTTGCGCGGATGTAATCAACAATCTGCTTGCACTGTGTCTGTTTTTGGTCTATCATGTTTAATCCTTTTGTTGCAGGCCTCGTGCCTCAACCCCTGCCCCACGTTCCGCGTGGGGCTTTCCTTTATCGGTTGCCCGTCTGTCCGGGCAGTCAACCGTCTTTCCGATTTGTCATAACTCCGTTACAATCGAGTTTCCACACAACAACCGACGGAGTAAAAAATGTCTTCCAACTTATCCTTCATACTTACCAAAGAGCTTATCCGCAGCGGTTCTATCCGCTTAAGTGGCAATACAGCCAAAGGACAAGCCGAAGAATTGGCGGTATTCATCCAAACACTTCATCAAAAACTCGAAGAATCGGGGCTAAATACCGATGACGGCCATTTAATCGCGCTGCTTTCCAAGTAATTCAAAGCCTTCTTTCAAACCCAGCGCGATTTTGTAAACCTCATCGCAGCCTTTGGCGGCGGCTTTCAGCATCGCTTTTTTAATCAGCCGTCTGTCTTTCTTCGATAGGCGGTTTTTATTTTGCTTCTTCATTTTTTTTCCTTTCTTTTTCTACGTCCTGAAAATTCTTTCATGAACAATTCTTTATGCTCTAGCTTCACAGAAGCCGGAATCCCTCGCCTACTCCAGTTGAAAACTCGCTGCGGACTTGTCTCAAGCATTCTTGCTACTTTCGAGTATCCCCCAAGCGATTTGAGTAGTAATTTGTCCTGCTCAATTTGTTTATCCATATCAAACTCTATGTTTAAAATCATTTACCGTAATTAAACACTATGTTAAAACATTTGTCAACATTTGTTTAACAACAATATGTTTAAATAGTGCAAAATATATAAAATAAATTTGGGAGTAAAAAATGGACGTAAAAACAGCGAGATTGTATGAAGCCGCTGAGAAGCTAAAAGGCGTTTCCGGGCAGTCAAATTTGGCTAGATTGTTGAATGTATCCCCTCAAGTCGTTAAGAATTGGGAGACTAGAGGCGTATCAGCGAGCGGATTAGTAAACGCCGCTAAAGTCATAGGCGTATCAGTTGCATGGGTAGAGACAGGAGAGGGCGAAATGGCGGCAATTAAACAGCCTGAATCAAATGCTACCGTAGAACAAAGAAACTTATCCGAATGGGTTTTGTCTGCTCGTGAATATGCGGGGCCTGAAATGACCCAAGAAAAATTAGCGGAATATCTTGGAAGAACGAAAGCAAATGTGTCAGCAATGGAAAACGGACGTTCAAAGCCATCGTTTGAGCAAATGATGGAGATACACAGGGTTACAGGATATCCATTACCATATCAGCAAAGCGCAGGCAGAGACCTGATAAATGGCAACCAAACAAACACCAGTTACACGCTGAATCAAAATTCTGCAAGCAAGCCAACAAAAGAAGAGCTTAACGATGCAGACAAGCACTTTTTAAAATCAATGCCACTATTGGACATTGATGTTGCTGTTCGCCATCTCGCCAACCCTGATAAGGACAGGACGCAAATTCAGGGCAATGGGGACAGGGCGGCAACATTTATCCCACACTCAAGGCATACCATCGGCGTTCGCATGGCTGATGACGTGGAGTTTGCAGGGATAAAACGTGGCGACATCCTGATAGTGGAGCCGAATATCCCACCGAGAGATAAAGACTTGGTGCTTATTTGTATCGACAATACAGGCTACCTGCGCGGCATGGTGGGCAGGTTGTCCATTGCGATTGATGGGACGCATACTATTATCTACGATGGCGGATCAGGCGTTCCGCTGCCTGATGGCGCGTTTATTGCCGGAGTAGTCGTAGAGGTTAAGCGCAGGCTGATACCAACGGATATCTTATTAAGCCGGCTTAACCCTGATTACAATATCCACCAATCGAAACAAAGATGATATGAGTGAGGCCGTCTGAAAACAGGCGGCCTTTCGTGCGTCTTATTTAAAAAAGTCGGATTTACAGATTTACACAAAGTGTAATTTTCATAGGAAAAAGAAATGTTGCAGATACAGACAATAATGGGCCGTGCAGAGCAAGGTATTACCTCGCCATTCATCTGTATGGCGGAGAATGGTCTGGAATATTTCGTCAAAGGGCTGCACGCCACCCGTGCGAGCCAAATAAACGAATGGATAGGTGGGAACATGGCGCAGGCTTTAAGTTTGCCCGTTGCCCCGTTTGACCTATTGAAAGTCGGAGAAGAGCTTTACGAAGAATTACCCGCAAGAATGAAGGAAATCGGCAAAGGCATCTGTTTCGGCTCGCAGACGCAAAAAGGCTACGCATTGCTTGAGCCAGCGGACATCCCCCGAATCGATATAGTTATGCAGCGTCAAATCGCCACCTTCGATTGGTTTATCCGCAATGAAGACAGAACAATCGGCAACCCTAACCTTTTGTATAGAAATTGCGACAATCCCCTAATCGTCATCGACCATAACTGCGCCTTCGACACCGGCTTCAATCCAAAAAACTTCCTGCAAAATCATATTTTCTCATCGGCATTTAAACAGGTTTTGGAAGACTGGGTGCTTCAGGAAGAGATGGAATTATGGCTGAAAAACGCATTGCCAGCCTACAGAAAAGCGTGTGATAATCTGCCACTGGAGTGGGCATGGGCAAACGAAGAGCGCGATCTGCCCGCCGCCTATAACCACAACTATACCGACGAAACCGTCCGCCGCGTTGATAACGGAACACTTTGGAGCATCTCATGAACCAATATGCCATGCGTTTTGCCGTCATACGGTTTATGCCCTATGTCCAAACGCGCGAATTTGCCAACATCGGCATCATCATAACCCACCCCCAAAGCGGCTACTTCGACTTTAAAATCGAACATCGCTACAGCAGATTGAGCCGTTTTTTCCGCCACTTCGAGCCGTCCATCTATAAAGCGGCAACCCATGCCTTTGCAGAAGAATTACAGCGGATTAGAAACCTGGCGGCACACTCCACGCCCGATCAGATACGCGCCATGCTTGACCATCTGACCCGCCCGCGCGAAGCCCTGATTATGGCCACCCAACCGGGCGTAACCCTCGCCTCCGACAGGGAGCAGGAATTGAACCGCCTGTTTGATTATTTTGTCGCCCACAGCTTTGCCAAAAACCAACCCGAAGTAGAACTTACCCGCCAAATACAGGCAATGTTAAAGCCGCTTCGGACGGTATACCCCTTCAAAGAAAGCACAATCGGCGACCCGTCAGGCTTTCACGCCTCCATCCCCTTAGTGCAAAAGGCGGAAAACGGCGAAATACGGAAAATCATTAAGCCGATATATTTCGGACAAAAAGACCCTGCCGACATCTATCACAAGTCGGATAAGTGGATTGCCAGCATAAAACGGTTGCGGCGCAGCGGATACATCGACCGTTCTGAAATATTGTTTGCCTACGAGCCCCCGGAGCATCCAGACAAGGCACAACAAAAGGCATTGTTTGACGTATTGGGCGACCTGAAGGAGCAACGTATACAGCTTGCCCGCAACAAGGACGACGCAGTCATCAGAAACTTTGCCTGCGACTAACAGCCCTCAAGACCGCCCGCCATGCGCGGGCTTTTCTTTTACAATTTATGAGAAGGCGTTAAAATATTTACACACAAATACACACTTAAATTTGACAATAAATAGAATAGTGTGTATTATTACACACATGGCAGACGTGCCATGCTTTGAGTGAGGAGATACAATTGAACAGTCTAGACGTTATCGCTCTACTCAAACAGGATGGTTGGTATAAAGTTGCACAATCTGGGAGCCATTCGCAATACAAGCACCCAACAAAAAAAGGTCGTGTAACAGTGCCACACCCCAAGAAAGACTTGCCAATAGGTACGGTAAAAAATATCTTTAAGCAAGCCGGTTTGAAGTAAGGCAAGCAGCGGGGAAACCCGCTGCCATTCTTCAAGCCAAATAATCAAGGGTATCTCACGCCCCACCCCACCCGACACAAAGAAACTCAAACGAAAGAAGGACTAAAAATGTTTATCCCTGCCGCTTTGCACAAAGACAGTCATTCGGCATATGGCGTAACCATTCCTGACTTACCGGGCTGCTTCTCTTATGGCGACACTATCGAAGAAGCTATCGCAAATGCCCGTTCTGCCGCCTATATGCACATTGATGGCATGATTGAAGATGGAGAGTTTAAAAATCTTTCCGTAAGCAATATTGCCGATTTAAGCCAAGAGCCTGATTATGATGGAGCAACATGGGTAATGATTGAAATCGACCCAGCCAAAATCAGCCAACAGCAAGTTAGATTTAATGTTAGCTGGCCGCAGTATCTACTTGATAGAGTAGATGAATACACTTCAGAAAATCATGAGACTCGTAGCGGTTTTTTGGCAAAAGCTGCTTTAATCGCTATGAACCAAGCATAACCCCTTAGAAATAGAAAGCCCGCAATACGCGGGCTTTTCTTTTGCCGTATGAAACTGTATCAATTCGCATAAATCAACGTTTGTTTCTGTATTCCACTTTTTTGATCCATGGCGCAAATCCTCGTCAATAAAGGCTTGTAGGTTTTTTGCGTCCATAAAAACAGGGATTCCGATCACACGGGAATTTCCCCATATACACCGCCTTTATTGGCGGTTTTCTTTTCCCGTTCTTCCCAATCCGCAGGCGTTCGCCTAAGTGCTTTTTAAATAGCAAAAATAAATTCTCTTTTAAATCATAGTGTTTAAAAATATTAAACAAGGTATTTAAAATAATGCTTGCTTTTGTTTAAACGCTGTGTTTAAATACACACATCGAAGCAAAACACAGACACGAAAGGAATCAAAATGAAACATTCAGCAAACATCATGCAGTTTAACGACTGGAACACCAATCAAGAAAGCACCGTAGGCCGAATCATGCAAGAAGGCAAGGGAAAAAAGAAACGGACATGGATAGAGTGGATTGGTAACCCGATGCTTGAAGAAGTGGAAGGCAACTACCAAGACGCCTGCCGAATTGCCATGAAAGCCGATAAATGGAATTTCATCGAGCGCGTCTAAGTAAGAAACTTTACCCAAGCCGCTTCAAGCGAGGCGGCTTCAATAAAGAGTTTTACATCGTTCTTTAAAAATTTGAAAGCGTAGTAACCGCCCTTCAGGTAGGCAGAAGCCGATAGCAAGACATCGCAAGATGGGGGAAATCGAACAAACGGTTACAGGCGAAAGGCGGCCTAAAAGATAACAGCCTATGACGGTAAATTTTTTTAAACACTTGATAAACAAGGAAATACAAAATGGAAATTAAAAAATTTGAAGTAAATAGCCCTTCTGATTTGCTGATGATGCTTGCAAATGTTTTGGCAAGCGCAGAAAGCAAGCAACAGGCAGAAGAAGAACCATTGCCGCCTGTAACGGTTACAGAGGCGAAAGGCATTAACGACTTTGCTATCGGCAAGGAAGTGATTATCCGCACTTATTCCGCAGGAGTTTGGTTTGGTGTGTTGAAGCAAAAAGCAGGCAATGAAGTGATTTTGACTAAGGCACGCCGCATGTACAAATGGTGGGCAAAAGAATCAATCAGCCTGTCAGGCGTTGCACGACACGGCATCAAACAAGACGACAGCAAGATTTGCGGCGAGCTTGATTCCGTATGGCTTGAAGCGATTGAGATTATCCCGGTAACAGGCAATGCGGCTGAATCAATCCGCACCGCACTGGAGGTGGAGCAGTCATGAGTTATTTAGATAAGCCGATTAAACACGGCGACGGCGACGGCTACGGCAACGGCAACGGCGACGGCTACGGCTAAATTTTGATACAGCCCCCTGTAACAGGGGCTTATTTAAGCGGCTGATCCGGCTGATTAAATAAGACAACGTGAAAGGAAACACAAATGAGCAATAAAGAACATATCGATAATTTCATTCGGAATGTTTTCTTCAGCCGGGCGCGATTTATTAAATGCAAGGTTGAAGCAATGGTTAGCCAGTCTCACAGGTTGTTTGAGCAAGCTGAAAACCATAAAGAAAAACAAGACGATGGGTTGTTTGTATGGAAGATGAATCATCAGATGATTGAAGCTTTCAAAGACGACGCAAAAGCTATTCTGAAATGGTGCGAAGACATGGAAAAGTCAGCAGCACGAACTGAAGAAGAAGTTTACAAGAAAGATTAACAAGGTCGGGGCGTAAAGCCCCTACTAAACAACGTGAAAGAAACAAAACAATGGTTACCTTAGGCGCACTTCAAAGCCAGTACGACGCAATGCTCCCTTACGAAGATGACTATGACGACGAACGAGTTGAACAGATTGTCGATGGCTACCTGAAAGAGTGGTCCGCCGCCGACCTGCTGGAAATCCTGAGCGGAAAAATTTTAGAGGGAGCGGAAGAAGCCCTTGAACGAGAGGCCATCAAGCAATGCAAGCAGGAAGCCGCAGAAGCTCAGGCGGAATATGAATACAACCTCAGAACATGGGACGAATAGGAGGGAAAAAATGAAATACGCAATCAGAACAGTTTTAGCCGTGTCAGCCATCACGATCGCGGCTTGTAGCTTTCCCGGTAAAGCCGAGA
>ERZ773027.125-NODE-125-length-48992-cov-7.477594_pt1 | contig 48992 bp, 45 predicted proteins | sample MGYA00511032_ERZ773027 | MGnify/ENA primary metagenome ERZ773027 (study PRJEB29015, sample SAMEA2738138) | human oral metagenome | biome: human oral; feature: human-associated habitat; material: saliva | place: China | collected 2190 ... | reverse complement strand
AGGTAACAGCCATTGTCGGAGCATCGGGTAGCGGAAAAACCACGCTCATCAAACTCATGCTGGGCTATTATCCTGTGCTGGGTGGACAAATCACCATTGGAGGAACAGATGTAAACACGCTTAATAAAAAGTGGTGGCGCAGACAATGTGGCGTGGTGATGCAAGATGGTGTGATATTCTCTGAATCGATAGCTCGCAATATAGCCGTAGACGATAAGGAGATAGACAAACAGCGATTGCAGACGGCTGCAGAGATAGCTTGTATTCACAATTATGTAATGGGATTGCCCCTAAAATACAACACAAAGATTGGTCGCGATGGTGTAGGCTTAAGTCAGGGACAAAAACAGCGCATACTGATAGCAAGAGCCGTATATAAGAATCCCGACTACATTTTCCTTGACGAAGCTACCAACTCGCTCGATGCCAACAACGAACGTATGATTGTGGAACATCTGGACGAGTTCTACAAAGGCAAGACGGTAGTTATAGTGGCTCACCGACTAAGTACGGTGAAGAATGCCGACCAGATTGTGGTATTGGATAAAGGCAAAGTAGTAGAAACAGGCAACCACGAAACACTCACGGCAAAGCGTGGTGCATACTATAACCTCGTGAAAAATCAGTTAGAATTAGGCAACTAATAATAGAGCAACACTATGGCAGACAGCAAGATTGAACTCCGCAGCGAGAAAGTAAGACATATCATTGGCGAAATACCATCAGGAATAGTGCGCTATGGCATCACCATCATCACCATTGTTATATTAGTACTGTTAGTAGGTGCATACTTTATACCTTATCCCGAAACCATCAGTGCAAGAATTGAGATGACCGACAGGCAACAAGGCACAGTAGATATTCCTTATAAATACGTGAATACTGTAAAAAAAGGAAAGAACGTCAGCATCGAGTTGGAAGGATACGATACAGAAATGTATGGTGCAGCCAATGGCACGATAACAGCCACAATGCATACGCCCCGACAAACGGCAGCAGGCAGCATGTTCACAGCACAGGTAAAGGTAACGGATTGCAAGTATAAAATTATCGGTGGAATGACAGGCACAGCATCTATACTTGTTAGCAATGAAAGCGTGTTGCAGAGGATTCTCCAGAGAATAACAAATATCATGTGATTTTCTTTTTAATCGTAATGAATAGATAAACAATATATCCAAATGGAGTTACTGCAAGTGCAATAATTTCGTACACACTCCAACGTAAATCCGATTCATCGTGCCCGTATATATCTGTTATCAATTCTGTGGGCGATTGTCATCATTTTGTGGGTGTATATTCATTATATGTGGGGGCGCGTGTGCCATTTCGTGGGTGGTTATGTATATGCGGGCGCGATAAATCGGGCCCCTACAGCTGCGAACAGATTGCGATAACGATGCGAACGGATTGCGATAATGCGTGGCGAACACACACCGTTAGGCGAACGGATTGCAAATATGCGTGGGGGAATGAATGGTGATAAATAATATGCAGAAAAAACTTAGGAATAACTGTCAGATATTCGTTGTTTTTGTTTCAGATATTCGTTGTTTTTGTTTTAGATATCTGTCGCACTCGTTTCAGATATCTGTCGTGTTCGTTTTAGATATCTGTCAGTTGCGAATTAGATATCTGTAAAAACAGAAACTTTATAGTGCTATGTTATAACGGCTAAAAACCGCTTTTTTGTTTGCTTTGGTTAGCTTTCACACAGAGGCGTTTATGCACTAAAGAGCAACTAACACCGAAGAAAGCAAAACTACAGAGAGCGTATAAAGAAAATAAAACACAGAAATGCAAGCAAAAAACCACCAATGTAGCACAATTATAATATAATTATTGTACCTTTGTATAGTAGAAACATCATAATAAAACATACATTATATAATATATGAAACAGAACGAAACGCCCGTCTTACTGCTTACAGGGTATCTTGGAAGCGGGAAAACAACACTCGTAAACAAAATTCTTAGTAACAATAAAGGCATAAAGTTCGCTGTTATTGTAAACGATATTGGCGAAGTGAATATAGATGCCGACCTCATAGAAAAAGGCGGTGTGGTAGACCAGCAAGACGATTCGTTGGTGGCATTGCAGAATGGTTGCATCTGCTGCACGCTAAAAATGGATTTGGTGAAACAGCTTAGCGACATTGTTAAACAAAACCGTTTCGACTACATTGTTATAGAGGCAAGTGGCATTTGCGAACCTGCACCAATAGCACAAACCATCTGCGCTTATCCGCAAGTATATCCCGACCTTGCTAAAGATGGGCGTGCGGTGCTTAGAAACATTGTTACCGTTGTTGATGCACGACGTATGTGCGATGAGTTTTCTGCTGGAAACGACCTTCTAAAGAAAAATTTAGAAGAGGACGATATAGAGAATTTGCTGATACAGCAGATAGAATTTTGCAACATTGTACTGCTAAACAAGGTAGACGATGTATCGGCTGAAGAACTAAATAAGGTGCGAAAAATAGTAAGAGCACTGCAACCAAAGGCAGAAATGATAGAATGCAACTACGGAGATGTAGATTTTGAACGCATTTTAGGTGCAAACGACTTCGATTTCGATAAAGTAGCAACCTCCGCTTCGTGGATTGCTGCCATTGAAAACGATGACGATGAACACGAACATGGACACGAACACCATCATCACCATCATCACGACCACCACCATGACCACCTTGAGAACGAAGAAAGTGGAGAGGCTTTGGAATACAATATAGACACTTTTGTTTACTATGCTCGTCGGCCAATGGACTTAAACTTTTTCGACGACTTTGTTGCACGTAAGTGGCACAAAAGCATTATACGGTGTAAAGGGTTGTGCTATTTCGACAACGAAAAAGACACCTGCTATGTTTTCGAACAGGCTGGTAAGCAAGTTACCCTGCGCAATGCCGGACAATGGTATGCCACAATGCCAGCCTTTGAGCTTCGTGAGTTTCTTGAGAAAAATCCGAAACTAAAGAAAGACTGGGAAGAGCCTTATGGAGACCGTATGCAAAAGCTAGTATTCATTGGTCAGAATATGGATAAAGAGGCAATAAAAGCCGAATTGGACAAATGCCTGAAATAAACGAAGAAATATGAAGAGAACTATTTTTATTTGCTTGCTCTGCCTTGTTGCAGTTCTGGCACAAGCACAAAGCGAGCCTCAGCACGAAGTGGAACTTGTTACAGATAGTGGAACAATAGTGCTTGCATTATATAACGACACTCCTAAGCATCGCGACAACTTCCTGAAACAAGTGCGTTCTGGTGCCTACAATGGGGTGCTATTTCATCGTGTTATTAAAGACTTTATGGTGCAAACAGGCGATTTAGCTTCGAAAACAGCAAAGTCAGGGCAACAGCTTGGCGATACGCCAGAAGCATATAGCATACCTGCCGAAATTTGTTTTCCTAAGCACTACCATAAACGAGGCGCACTGGCAGCCGCACGCGAGGGCGATAACGTTAATCCCGAAAGAGCATCATCATCTACACAGTTTTACATTGTTTGGGGACAAAAGTTTACCGACAAGCAGTTGGAATGGGCGCAAAGCAGAATAGACAAATATACCAACGGACAGGCAAAACTAACTCCCGAACTTTGCGAAGTGTATAAAACGCAGGGTGGCACACCTCATCTCGATGGTTCGTACACTGTTTTCGGCGAAGTTATTGACGGTTTAAACGTTATTGAGAAAATACAAAAAACAACAACCGATAGCAACGATAGACCCGTAAACGATATACGCATTATTAGCGCAAGAGTAATAAAATAAAAGCATTTTAAAGCAAATAGGGCATTACATCATAATATGTATGGTTCGTATTGCTATGATATTGTTTGCTAACATTTTTTATATTCTTATAGGCAGATTGTGTGTCTGTGCAACTTTACGTAGCCCGCTACACTTGCATTACCCAGACAGGCAATCTGCACGATAATAAAACAAAATATGTTTAGCTTTAACAACCGATTTGGGTTTAAAGCATAGAGCTCTTAAGAATACTATTCTCGTAGCAACTCTATGCTTATTTCGTGTTTTACAAACACTACTATTGCTACGTTTTTTTACAACTATAAAAGAACAAAAAAACTTATAACCGCTAAGAATATCTAACCACTCTGAAGTTTCAGAAACACTTGTTTGCTACGCCAAACAAATGCTATTGTAAATCCAGTAATATGTTTTTGCACAACAGTTTGTGTGTTTTGCATAAAAAAAGGACGTGTCAATCGCGACACATCCTTCGTTATTAACCTCAAATCTTTGTCTGTATGTTCATTGTTATACTCAAATAACAATGTTCTTTCTTCTGTATCACTACAGAAAAAAAATCACTAAAATGAAAATAAAAATAATATTCTATTTCTTCAATCCTGTGTATGCTTTGTTCATTCCTTGCAACACATCACTTGTAATATTGCAAGCATCGTCGGCATAAAGAATGTTATCGCCACTCTTAGCAAGTATCATAACATACTTTTTATCTTTATTATAAGTCTTCAGATAGTTGTGTACACTGTCTGAAAGAGCCTTATTATATTTTGCAACCTCTTTCTGATACTCAGCTCCTAAACGTTGTTGCAAAGCCTCAGCGTCGGCAGCTTGCTTCTGAATACCAGCCTGAATTTGCTGTGCCTGTGCTTGTGTAAACTTGTTAGCCTGCACATTTTGTTGGAAGTTAGCCGCAGCTTGTTGCAAAGCTTGTTGCTTTCCGGCAAGAGTTTTCTGTATATTCTTCTCTTTTGCTTCGAGTATTTTTGTAACTTCTTTCCAATATTTGTATTGTCCCATAATAGAGTCTATCTCTACATAGGCTATTTGTTGCGAACCTGCAGTGGCTGTTGTAGCTGCTGTTTTTGGTGTTTCCTTTGTGTCGTTAGCTTGTGGTTGCTTGTTACAAGACATTATACCGCATGCCATTATTACGACTGCCAATGCACTTAAAGTACTTTTCATTTTTATGTTTTTATTAATATTCATTCGTTATAATCAATGGGTGTGTTCTGCCATATTTCTTAATAAGCCTTGTTAGAGGCACGTGCCTCGCGGTCTTGATCAATAACACAATGTATTCCTTTTTCGCGCATATATTTATTATCGTGTATATGTTGCGATTGGAAGTTAGCACCTTTTTTTAATAGCACTCTTACCGAAAGCAATAGCATTGCAATAGCAATTATTAACACACTCAACAGTAAAGTTTCAACCATTTTACTTATCTTTGCATCTAATATTTCTGGCAAAGGTAGCACAAATCAAGAATATAACAAAACAAATACTATTAAAAATGACAAACAGTGAATTAAAACCAGCTCGTGTATTCGAGCAGTTCGCAAAAATTAATCAGATTCCTCGTCCTTCTAAACATGAGGAAAAGATGATAGAGTTTCTTGTGGAGTTTGGCAAAAACCACAATTTGGATACCAAAGTAGATAAGACTGGCAACGTGCTTATTACTAAACCTGCAACGAAAGGTATGGAAAACGCACCCACCATTATATTGCAAAGCCATATAGATATGGTTTGCGACAAGCTTGTAGACTTAGATTTCGATTTCCACAAAGATGCCATTCAAACCTATATAGATGGTGAATGGCTAAAAGCAAAAGGCACTACGCTGGGTGCCGATGATGGTATTGGTGTGGCATACGAATTAGCTATACTCGATTCTGACGATATTGAACACGGAAAAATAGAGTGTCTCTTCACAGTAGATGAAGAAACAGGACTTACTGGTGCTTTTGGTTTAGAGCCTAATTGGCTTACTGGCGAATACCTTATTAATCTTGATTCGGAAGACGAAGGACAAATTTTCGTTAGCTGTGCTGGTGGTGTTACTACCGATTGTGTGTTTAATTTTAAACGCGAGAGTGCACCGTCTGGCTACTTCTTTATGGAAGTTAGTGTTAAGGGATTGATTGGCGGACACTCTGGAGACGACATTAACAAGAAGCGCGCAAATGCCATTAAGCTCATTGGACGCTTTCTCTACATGGAGCAAAGCAAGATAGATGTGCGCCTTGCTGCATGGAATTCGGGCAAATTAGATAATGCCATTCCACGCGATGGCAAGGCTGTATTTGCTGTTCCTGCTGATAAGAAAGAGGAAGTTATGGCAGACTGGAACGTGTTTACAAAGGGTATTGAAGAAGAGTATCACGTGTCTGACCCTAACGCTGTATGGGGAATGGAAAGCACAGAGGCGCGTCCGGTAATTGAGAAAGATGTTGCTCGCCGGCTTATCATGGCTGTGCAGGCTGTAGATAACGGTCCGCTCACCAACTGTCAGGACGAAGCCATTGCTTACATGGTTGAAACTTCTAGCAATATTGCTGTTGTAAAAACAGACGAAAACACTATTACCGTTATTGCATCGCAACGTTCTAACGTGCCAAGTGCGCTCATAAACATGGGCAACACTGTTAAGGCTTGTTTCGAAATGGCAGGTGCCGAAGTAACGCAACACGACCCTTATCCCGGTTGGAAAATGAATCCGGACTCTAAACTTGTTGATGTAGCAGTAGAAGAGTATAAAAAACTATTTGGCAAAGAGCCTAAAGTGCTTGGTATCCATGCTGGTTTGGAATGCGGACTGATATCTGAGAAGTATCCTAACGTAGATATGATGAGCGTTGGACCTACGCTTCGTTTCGTACATACACCCGATGAACGTTTGCTAATACCTACAGCGCAAATGGTTTGGGACCATCTTCTCGCAATACTAAAAAATATTAGATAATAGGCACTCTCCTCTAAGAAAACACATAATTACACGCCTGTTTGCTCGCAAAGAGTAGACAGGCGATTTTGTTTGCCACAAACAAAAAGAAATTGTTCTTTATCAATTTTTATCATTTATATTTCTTTTTTCTAATAAAATATTTGAGTGCAAACAGAAAAAAGGTGTACATTTGCAACCAGAAAAGATAATTTATAAACAAACAAAATACTAGAAAGAAATGAAAAAGATTATTTTATCGGCAGCTATAATGCTTGCTTCTGTTGGTGCTTATGCACAACACGCAGTTGGTTCAATTAATCTACAACCAAAGATTGGTGTTAATATTGCTAACGTAACAGAAACTAAAGACACCGACCCACGTGTAGGTTTGGCAGCTGGTTTAGAGGCTGAATATCAGGTTTCAGACATCTTCTCTCTTTCTGCAGGTGCAATCTACTCTATGCAAGGTACTAAACGCGATTGGGAAAATGCAGGTGCAAAATACACTGCTACTACCAAATTAGACTACATTAACGTGCCTATTCTTGCTAACGTATACGTTACTAAAGGTTTAGCTGTTAAGCTAGGTGTACAACCAGGTTTTAAAGTTAATGCAAAATACGACACAAAAGCAACTGCTCTCGGTTTAGCTGTTAAGACTTCTTCTGAGCCAGATGTTAAGAGCGTAGACTTCTCTATTCCTGTTGGCATCTCTTACGAGTATGCAAACTTCCAACTCGATGCACGCTACAACTGGGGTCTAACTAAGATTTACAAGCACGGAGACGACAAAAACTCTGTATTCCAAATTACATTGGGCTACAAGTTCGACCTATAAACACTGCAACGTTGTGCCAAACACACATTGGCACTCGAAAACAAACACATATAAAAGACTGGCACTATGCATAGTGCTGGTCTTTTTTTTTAGATATCTAAGAGCTTCCTTTCAGATATCTGAGAGCTTCCTTTTAGATATCTAAGAATATTCTTTTAGATATCAGTGCACATTCGCCTACGCATAGTTGCACCACAACCTTGCTATAAAACACACACTGCACAAACCACAATGTAGAAAATCTTACTATTATTATAGCAAAAAAACTGATATTCAGTTGTCGTTTTCCATTTAAAAGACGTATCTTTGTGTTTCCAATAAAACAATAATAATACCCATTGTGTAGAGAAACAAGCTATGAAGTACGCCATTATTGCAGCCGGAAACGGTTCAAGACTTGCTAAAGAGGGCATAACAGTGCCAAAGCCATTGGTACAAATCAATGGCGAAACCCTTATAGACCGCCTCATACGGGTGTTCTGCAACAACAATGCAACCGAAATAGTGGTGGTTTGCAACGAAGAAATGACCGACGTAGCAACGCATCTCGCCCACATACAGCAACACAAACTGAAAGACAAGAACACCACATTGCGCTTTATAGCAAAATCGACACCCAGTTCTATGCACAGCTTTGAAGCCATTAGTAAATGGCTAACACACGAGCCTTTTGTGCTAACAACGGTAGACACCATTTTCAACGAAAACGAATTTAAAACATACATAGACGCTTTTACAAAAGCCATTGAAAACGGCGTACAAGCATACATGGGCGTAACACCATTCGTTGACGATGAAAAACCTCTCTATGTAGGCACCGACAACAACCTGAATATTACAGGATTTTACGACCAAAACATTCACAACTGTTCCTACATATCGGGAGGCATATACGGACTACACCCCAAAACACTACAAACCTTGCACCACTGCATAGAACAAAACAATAGCAGAATGAGAAACTTTCAGCGCGCACTAATTGCCGATGGATACAAAACAATAGCACACGTGTTTACAAAAGTACTCGACATTGACCACGCTGCCGACATAGAAAAAGCAGAAATATTTTTAAACAACACCACATGCAAACCATAGCAATACAACGCGATACACGCTTCTCGCCCCATTCGGTAGAAAAAGACTACGACATTCTGGCTGCCGTAGCACAACCATTGAATGCAAAAATAATTGCCGAAAACAACCTTAAAGCACACCATTTAGCAGAAGCAAACATTATATTGAATATGGGACGACTGCCACACACATTGCAAATGATAGAAAAATATGCAGCACAAAAATGTGTGGTGAACCCAACAAACGGCATACGCAACTGCCAACGTAGCCTTATTACAAAGCTAATGCGCAATGCCAACATACCCATTCCACCACAAGAGGGCAACAAAGGCTATTGGTTAAAACGTGGCGACGAGGCTGCACAGTCGGAAAACGACATTATATATTGTGCCAACAAAAAACAACTGCAACAGGCAAAAACAGATTTTAGCAAACGAGGCATAACAAACACTGTGGTACAAGCACACGTAGAGGGCGATTTAGTGAAGTTCTATGGCGTAAACAACACCCACTTCTTTCGCTACTACTACCCCTCCGACGACGGTATAACCAAATTTGCCGACGAACAACACAACGGCACCGCACACCACTTTCCATTCCAATGGAAAGCACTGGAAGCCACAGCCAACCACATTGCAACACTTGCCAACACACCAGTGTACGGAGGCGACGCCATTGTAACAGCAGAAGGAACATTCTACATTATTGATTTTAACGATTGGCCCAGCTTCTCGCGCTGCAAAAACGAGGCAGCAAAAGCCATTAACCTATATGTTGCAATGCAACTGAAAATATAAAAACAAAACATTCAGACAACACTCTTACACAGCAACAATTTGCAAAAATGAACATAGAAAACAAAAAATTTGGCGAGCTATTAAAAGCTTCTATGAAATCGGACGACACCGAAGAGTGGCTCGACATACACTTTACACGCCCCATAGGTTTAGCTTTCGCCCTACTGTGGCATCGCTTAGGCGTAACACCCAACACCATAACACTCCTGTCTATAGTGCTGGGCATAGCAGCAGGAGCAATGTTCTACTTTCAAAATCTGTACTATAATATAATAGGTGTAATACTCTTGATATTAGCAAACCTCTGCGATTCAACCGATGGGCAACTCGCCCGACTCACCAACCAGCGGTCTATGAAAGGACGATGCTTAGACGGTTTTGCAGGCGACACATGGTTCGTTGCTATCTATCTTGCCATCTCGCTACGACTCTGGCACCAAACAATGCCGGGAACAGCCGAACAATGGGGCCCACTCGCATTAGCATTAGCAGCCATAGCCGGCATAGTTTGTCATTCGCAACAAAGCTCACTGGCAGACTACTATAGGCAAATTCATCTCTATTTCTTAAAAGGCAAAGCAGGGTCAGAACTGGATAGCTATGCAGCAGAACACGCCATTGTAGAAAGCCTAAAAGGAAAGAAAGGCAGATTCTGGGACAAAGCATTTCACAACAACTACCAAAACTATTGTAAAAGTCAGGAACGACGCACACCCGAATTTCAGAAACTACAACACAAACTAACCGAACGATACGGTCAGAACGTAGAAAACATACCAACCGAATGGAAAGAACAGTTCCTTAAAGGTAGCCGCCCGCTTATGCCACTCACCAACTTCTTAACGTTCAACTCGCGCGCAATCATTATATACATCACAGTTTTGGCAAACTGCCCATGGGTATACCTCATTATAGAAATAGTTGTTTACACCGCAGTTTACATGTATATGCACAAACAACACGAAGAACTTTGTAAAACAATGTACCAACAATTAAACACCTAACACACTATGATAGAAGGATATATATTCGACTATGGTGGTACCATAGACACCGCAGGCTGCCATTGGGGCATAAAAATATGGCACACATATCAGCAACTTAAACTACCCATAACCGAACAACAATATCGTAAAGCCTACGTCTATGCAGAACAAACGTTAGGCAAAACACCCATAATTCAGCCCAATTTCACATTCCGCCGCACATTAGAAGAAAAAATAAAACTACAGTTCCAATATCTGCAACGGCAAGGAATAATTGCAGAAACAGGCTTCGCATTTGCCAAAAACTACACAAACATAGTAGAAAAACTATACGCAGACACTGCAGAAACCACACAACAAAGCAAGAAAGAACTATTGAAACTTAGAAATAAATATCCACTCGTACTGGTAAGCAACTTCTATGGAAACATATCAGTAGTGTTACAAGAATTCAACTTAGACGGAATCTTCAGCAAAATAATAGAAAGCGCAGTGGTAAAAATACGCAAACCCAATCCACGCATCTATCAACTGGGCATAGATGCACTACAATTGCCTGCACAAAATGTAGCAGTTGTAGGCGATAGCTACGAAAAAGATATTGTACCAGCCCACACCATCGGTTGCAAAACTGTATGGATAAAAGGAGAAAGCTGGCAAAACAACGAACCAGAACAAGGCGTGGCAGACCGCATAATAACAAGTTTGAAAGAACTAAATACATAAAGAAACATAAGAGGAAATATAATATTAAGCAGGTATCCATAAGCAATTACCAATATATTAAAGCCAAATGCTCAGTGAGTGTTCCAATAGCAAAAAAAGAAAACAACACACAGCACCACCCACAAAAGATGGCAGAACAGCAGAAAAGAGGCAGAAAAATATTAGTAAACACCAAAAAGAACAACAATAGCCAAACACATACACGCTATTTTTGAATACCTACTTGCAATAAAAAGTCTATATAACCGTTTAATATTTAAAACCAATAAATAATGAAACAAGGAAAAGTTGCACCCGCAGAAGGTAAATTAGGAATTATGGTTGTGGGGTGTGGAGCCGTTGCAACTACTTTTATGACAGGAGTTCTAATGGCACGCAAAGGCTTAGCAAAGCCTATTGGAGCAATGACACAATACGACAAAATTCGTGTTGGAAAAGGAAACAACAAGAAATATCTACACTACAAAGACATTGTACCTATTGCCGATATGAATGATATCGTTTTCGGCACATGGGACGTATATCCACAAAACGCTTATCAAGCTGCCGTTTACGCCGAAGTTCTAAAGGCAAAAGACATTGAGCCTGTACGCAGCGAGCTAGAAGCTATAAAACCATTGAAAGCTGCCTTCGATAAGAACTATGCAAAACGCATAGACGGCGACAATGTGAAGAAAAACCTTACACGCTGGCAAATGGTAGAGGAACTACGCAAAGATATAAGAAACTTCAAACAGGAAACAGAAGTGAACCGCGTAGTGGTACTATGGGCTGCATCTACAGAGATATATGTGCCATACGAAGAAGACTACCACAGCACGTTAGAGAAGTTAGAAACAGCAATGAAAGCCGACGATTGCGAACACATTTCTCCATCAATGTGTTATGCACATGCAGCACTAACAGAAGGCTGTCCATTTATAATGGGAGCACCAAACACCACTGTAGATATTCCGGCAATGTGGCAATTGGCAGAGAAAACACGTATGCCAATTGCAGGAAAGGACTTTAAAACTGGGCAGACACTCGTTAAATCGGGATTCGCACCCATCATAAAAACACGATCGTTAGGTCTCAACGGCTGGTTTTCAACAAATATTCTGGGCAACAGAGACGGACTCGTGCTCGACGAACCTGCTAACTTCCGTACAAAAGAGGTAAGCAAACTATCTACATTAGAAACCATTTGCAAAGCCGATGAACAACCAGACTTGTATGGAAACATATATCACAAAGTACGAATAAACTACTATCCGCCACGCAACGACGACAAAGAAGGCTGGGACAATATAGACATCTTTGGGTGGATGGGCTATCCAATGCAAATTAAAATAAACTTCCTCTGCCGCGACTCTATACTCGCAGCACCGCTATTGTTAGACCTCGCGCTACTAAGCGACCTTGCTGCACGAGACGGACGCTATGGTATTCAACGCTTCTTAAGCTTCTACCTAAAAAGTCCAATGCACGATTTTACACGCGGAGAAGAGGCTGTAAACAACCTATTTGAGCAATATACAATGCTCAAGAATGCAATCCGCGAAATGGGCGGCTACGAAGCTGATGAAGAAATTGACTAACATAACACAAAAAATACGAGTAGCAAGAATAGCGTTCTTGCTACTCGGACTATTCATTGGGATAACAACTACAATGGCGCAAGAACTGCATTGCACCGTGATTGACGCTCAAACACAAGACACTATTGCGTATGCAAATGCCACATATAGAAGTCTAAAAATTACAACGGCTGCTAATCAGCACGGCATTTTTAACATTGCAAGGCACAACGGAGAACTACTCGAAATTACATCGGTGGGATATAAACCACGCAAAATTAAAATCACAGAGAAAACTCCAGATAATGTTCTCATAACATTAATATCGTCGTCGAAACAACTGGAAGGCGTTGTTATAAAAGCCAAACGACGACACCGCTACTCAAGGAAAGATAATCCGGCTGTAGAACTTATGCGAAGGGTTATAGCGGCTAAGCACAAAACAAACTTAAACAACCACGACTTCTATCAATACGATAAGTATCAGAAGGTTACAATGGCATTAAACAACATTACGCAGGCACAATTAGAAGTAGGAATGTTTAAGAATGCACCGTGGCTAAGAGAGCAAGTGGAGATGTGCCCCTACAATAACAAAATGATTCTACCTATATCGGTAGACGAAACCGTTACGCAACACATATACAGAAAGAATCCTAAAGACGAAAAGGATATAATAAAAGGACAAAGCACAAAGGGTATTTCGCAACTCATTCAAACTGGTGATGCCATTAATACGGTTGTGAAAGACTTGTTTAAGGATATTGACTTGTACGACGATCAAATTGATTTGCTACAAGCACGATTTCCATCGCCAATTGGTTCGGCTGCTATTTCGTTCTACCATTTCTACATAGACGATACATTAAAAGTGGACAACGATGAGTGCATTCGACTACAGTTTATGCCTGCAAACCCACAAGACTTTGGATTCAGAGGCGAGTTATATGTGCTAAACGATAGCTCCTTACACGTTAGAAAGTGCGATATGCAACTACCAGCAGGAACTGGTGTAAACTTTGTTGCGGCTATGAAGTTTAAACAAGAATATAGTAAACTGCCTGAAAGTGGCGAGTGGGTGCTTACAAAAGATGATATGATGGCTGAATTGGAGTTGGTTAGCATGCTACGACAAATACTTGTAGTGCGCACAACCAGTCTGCAAAACTATTCGTTTAACACTATCGACCCACAGCTATTCAAGGGGAAAGCAAAGAAAACTTACGACCCTAACGCAAAAATGCGCAACAATGAGTTTTGGGCACAGCACCGTAGTACCACACTAAGCAAAAGCGAACAAAACATGGGCAACTTTATTAAACGCATGGGACAAACAAAGGGCTTTAAAACCGTGATGTTTGCAGTGAAAGTTTTTGCAGAGAACTTTATAGAAACTGGCTCAGATAAAACACCAAGCAAAATAGATATTGGTCCGATAAATACATTTCTATCCAAAAACTACATCGATGGTATTCGGTTAAGAACGGCAGCACGAACTACGGCTAACCTTAGTCCGCACTGGTTTGCTGAGGGATATTATGCCTACGGAACAAAATCTAAGAATCATTATTATGGCTCTAAACTAACATACTCGTTTAATAAACCTGAGTATCAACCCACTGAGTTTCCTATTCGTACACTGTATATTGAATCGGGAAGAGACTTAGAATCGCCTTCAGATAAATATTTGGTGCACAACAAAGACAATATTTTTATGGCGTTCCGACCGGTTAAGGTTGAAAAACTTTACTTATATAACAGGCAAAAGGTGGGCTTTAAATGGGAAACAGACTATGGGTTGGCTACACAGTTAGAACTAAGTACCGAAAGTAATAAACCAATGGGAAAACTGGTTTACGAACGTATGAATGGTTCGCTGGTCTACAAAGTGCGCACAACAGCGTTCACCATTGGTCTCGACTACCGACCCGGGCAAACTTACATAAACTCTAAACAGCAACGATTCGAGGTTAATGCAGATGCACCAAAGTTCACACTAACGCACACCTTCGGCATAAAAAATATGCTGGGCGGAGAGTTTAACTACAACTTAACCGAACTTTCTGCATATAAACGTATATGGTTTGGAAGCTGGGGAAAATTAGACGTTCGCATAAAAGCAGGCGCACAGTGGAACAAAGTGCCTTACTATCTGCTCATTATGCCACCTGTTAATACATCGTTCTTCGAACATCAGGGATCGTTCAACCTTATGGAAAATATGGAATTTCTTAACGACCGATATGCACAATTCAACCTTGCGTGGGATTTGGAAGGAAAAATATTCAACCGCCTCCCACTTATTAAACGACTAAAGTGGCGCGAATATATTGCATTTAAAGGAATGTGGGGGCATCTCACCGATAAGAATAACCCATTGTTGCCACAGAATGCTGCCGACACAAAGCTGTATAAGTTTCCAGAAGGCACCAACGTTATGAACAAAAATCCTTATTTGGAACTTGTAATTGGTGTACACAACATATTTAAAATGTTCGAGGTTGATTACGTCCGACGTCTTACCTATACTAACTTACCGGGCATTTCTAAACATGGAATTCGCTTCGGGTTCAACTTAGTTTTCTAAAATAATAATGCCAACACCCTCACGCACACAGCGTGGGGGTGTTTCGTTGTGTGCAACACCTGCTCATAGACACACCGTGAGGCGTAGGGGCGAACGTGGACAAATGCAACCATCATTAAACAGATTTGGTGGAATGAACGTGGACAAATGGCGCATTGAAAAATATTAGAAACTATCGTTAAATATCAACCACTTACGTTTTAGATATCTGTAACGTGCGTTTTAGACGTCTAAAACGATCGCCACAGACGTCTGTGAATTGCGGTTTAGATATCACAAAAAACTACAGCCTTTATGCCCCTATTGCGCAATGCATAAAATGCAACAATACAAATAACGCATATACCTTTTTTTATGCTGCAATATATTGTTCTATGCACTCTTATAAACTGCTGGCTAACAATATGTTCCCAAAAAAATGGTAACGTCTGAATAGAATTTCTTACAATTGTATTCCCTCCTCTCCAAATATTTTAAATGTCCGAAGCATAACGCCTCTTTTTGTAACACAACACAAACGAAACAAAACCGAATTACAATATTTTATATATTTTATGGCATCACTTTACACGTGTTTTTGTTTTATTTTGCTACCTTTGCAATCAGTATATAAGGAAACAGAAATATAGCAAATGAAGAAGATTATCTTTCTACTTGCCATCGTGTTAGGTGCAATTGCCATTACATCGTGTAGCGATAACGACTCTTACGACAAACAATTGAAACGCGAACGCAAGTCTATAAATACGTTTATAGTAAAACATGGAATAAACGTTATATCGGAAGCCCAGTTCGAAAAGCAAGGCAACAAAACCGATGTAAGCAAAAACCAGTATGTTCTTTTAAACAATTCGGGCGTGTATATGCAAATTGTTAACGAAGGAACAGGCGAAAAACTAAAAAACGGCGAAACAGCAACCGTGCTCTGTAGGTTCGACGAAACCAACGTGCAAGGCGATACGTTGATGCTATCTAACAGAAACTTGCGATGGGACGGTATAGTAGACAAGATGTTAGTTACGCGAACCAGTGGAACGTTTACAGCCTCGTTCGACAAATCTTCGAGCCTTATGGCACTAACATATAAAAGCGAATCGGTGCCAAAAGGTTGGTTAGTGCCACTACCTTACATAAAACTGGGTCGCATAACAAGCGCTACCGACCAGTTAGCACACGTGCGCTTAATTGTTCCATCGGCACAAGGACAAAGCTTTGCAAGCAAAGAGGTGCTTGCATGTGCATACGACATAACTTTCCAAAGAGGAGTGTAACAACAAAAAAACAACAAACACGCCACGACTACACACACGTTGTCGTGGCTTTAAACTTATATAGAATATGACACTAATAAAGTCTATTTCAGGAATACGTGGTACCATAGGCGGACCAACGGGTAACACTTTAAATCCACTTGACATTGTAAAATTCACATCGGCTTACGCTACTTACATTGCAAGTAAGCAACCAGGAAAAAAGCTAAAAATAGTTGTTGGACGCGACGCACGCATCTCTGGCGAAATGGTAAAAAATGTAGTGTGTGGCACACTTATGGGCATTGGAGCCGACGTTGTGAACATTGGCTTGGCAACCACACCAACCACCGAACTGGCTGTGCGTATGGAAGGCGCCGACGGAGGCATTATAATTACAGCTTCGCACAACCCACGCCAATGGAATGCACTGAAATTGCTGAACAGCGAGGGCGAATTTCTAACAGCAGCAGACGGAGCAGCCGTTTTGGATATTGCAGAAAAAGAAAACTTTAACTATGCCGATGTAGACCAATTGGGTAGCTACAAAGAAGACAACTCGTTTGACCAACGACACATAGATGCCGTAAAAGCATTAGAATTGGCAGACTTAGACGCTATTAAGAAACGCAAATTTCGTGTTTGTGTAGACACTATAAACTCCGTGGGAGGTGTTATTCTGCCTAAATTGCTACAGCAAATTGGAGTGGAATATACACTACTAAACGGCAATCCAACAGGCGATTTCGCTCACAACCCTGAACCAATAGAGAAAAATCTGGGCGGTATTATGGCAGAAATAAAGAAGGGCGGATACGACCTTGGTATTGTTGTAGACCCCGATGTGGACCGTCTGGCTTTCATACGTGAAGACGGTGTTATGTACGGCGAAGAATATACACTGGTAAGTGTGGCAGATTACATTCTAGACCATGTAAAAGGAAACACCGTTAGCAACCTATCATCAACACGAGCACTACGCGATGTTACCGAAAAACATGGCGGAAAATACTACGCTGCCGCTGTTGGCGAAGTGAATGTTACTACAAAAATGAAAGAAGTGGGAGCTGTTATTGGTGGCGAAGGCAATGGCGGTGTAATATATCCAGAAAGCCATTACGGACGCGATGCACTGGTAGGAATAGTTCTCTTCCTTAGTTCGTTGGCACAAAAAGGCATCACAGCAAGCCAATTGCGTAAAACCTATCCAGAATACTTCATTGCAAAAAACCGCATAGACCTTACACCTGAAACCAACGTAGATGCTATATTGGAGAAGGTGAAACAACTTTATGGAAACGAAAAAGACGTACAAGTAACCGACATTGATGGCGTTAAGCTCGACTTCCCCACTGCATGGGTGCACCTTCGCAAGTCGAACACCGAACCCATTATACGTGTCTACAGCGAAGCCGGCACTATGGAAGAGGCAGACGCTTTGGGCAAAAAACTTATGCAGGTAGTGTACGATATGCAATAAAACTCGTTAATATGATAATAAAATCTTCAGAATTCACGCTGTCGTCGCCTTCTATAACGAAGTGCCCGGTTGATACAAAAAACGAATATGCATTTATAGGACGGTCGAATGTGGGTAAATCGAGCCTGATAAATATGCTTTGCAACCATAAAGGACTTGCTAAAACATCGGCTAAGCCCGGTAAAACATTGCTAATAAACCACTTTATAATTAATAAAGAATGGTATATAGTAGACCTTCCCGGCTACGGCTATGCAAAGAATTCGAAGACTGTGCGCAACAAACTCGAACAGATGATTGCGCAATACATATTGCAACGCAAGCAGCTCGTGAACGTATTCGTGCTTATCGACATACGCCACGAGCAGCAAAAAATAGATCGTGAGTTCGTAGACTGGTTGGGGCAAAGCAATATACCTTTCTCTATAGTGTTTACAAAAGCCGACAAACTATCGGTGGGAAAGGCTAAAGCCAACGCCGAAGCATGGATAAAACAGTTGGAGGACACGTGGGAAACTACACCACCATACTTTATTACATCGGCAGAAAAGAAAAGTGGTAAAGAAGAATTGCTAAACTATATAGAAACCATAAACGCTTCTATTGATAAAGATACTGCCAAATAAGCTATGGCACAAATTCCTTATTTAGACGTTCAAAAACTATCTAAGCGTTTCGGAGCGCAAACACTGTTCAACGAAATTTCTTTCTCTATTGCAGAAGGACAACATGTTGGACTAATTGCGAAAAACGGAACAGGAAAGTCTACCCTACTCTCTATTCTCACAGGAAAAGAAGGCTACGAGTCGGGAGCCATCATTTATAGAAACAACTTGCGTGTGAGCTGTTTGGAACAAAGCCCTGCATTCAATCCGGAAGAATCGGTGCTTGATGCGTGTTTCAATCACAAGGGCGATCCCGACAAGGTGCTAAAGGCAAAACAAATTCTTACCACACTAAAAATAACCAATCTGAACCAACCAATGGGACAGCTTAGTGGCGGACAGCAAAAGCGGGTTGCACTGGCTAACGTGCTGATATTGGAACCCGATTTGCTGATTCTTGACGAACCTACCAACCACCTCGACCTGGAAATGATTGTTTGGTTAGAAGGATTTTTAGCAAGAGGAAACAAAACGCTACTAATGGTTACACACGACAGATACTTTCTGGACAATGTGTGTAACATTATTCTCGAACTCGACAACCAAACCATCTATACATATAGGGGAAACTATTCGTTTTATTTAGAAAAACGACAAGAGCGAATTGCCAACACACGGGCAGAAATTGCACGGGCTAACAACTTATACAGAACAGAATTAGAATGGATGCGAAGGCAACCGCAAGCACGCGGACACAAGGCACGCTACCGTGAAGAGGCTTTCTACGAACTGCAAACAAAGGCTCTACAACGAATAGAAGAACGACAAGTAAGGCTAAAGGCTTCTAACGTTTATATTGGTAGCAAAATTTTTGAATGCCAATATGTTTCGAAAGCGTTCAACGAAAAGGTAATTCTAAAAGACTTCTACTACAACTTCGCACGCTTCGAAAAAATGGGAATAGTGGGAAACAACGGCACCGGAAAGTCTACTTTCATTAAAATGTTACTTGGAATTGTAAAGCCCGACAATGGTAAATTCGACATAGGAGAAACTGTAAAGTTTGGCTACTTTTCGCAAGAAGGACTGAAATTCAAAGAAGAACAAAAGGTGATAGACATTATTACCGATATTGCCGATTATATTGACCTGGGAGGCGGACGACACATGACGGCATCGCAATTCTTGAACTACTTTCTGTTTACACCCGAAATGCAACACAACTATGTGGCTAAACTGTCGGGAGGAGAAAAACGAAAGCTATATTTGTGTACCGTATTAATGCGAAACCCTAACTTCTTAATTCTTGATGAGCCTACTAACGACCTTGATATACAAACACTTCAAATTCTTGAGGAATATCTGCAAGACTTTCCTGGCTGTGTTATAATTGTATCGCACGACCGCTATTTCATGGATAAGGTTGTAGACCATCTGCTTATTTTTAAAGGTAACGGACAAATACAAGACTTCCCCGGCAACTATACGCAATATAGGGAATACGAGACTTTAAAAAGCAAAGATACCATAGATGACAACAAAACTAAAGAAAAGAAAACCACAACACAGCGCAACTATCACAACGATACGCGCAAACGAATGAGCTATAAAGAAAAACGAGAATATGAAATGCTTGCAAACGAAATTGAAAAACTAAACAACGAGATTGCAAAAATGGAACAACAACTGTGCTCTGGCTCGCTCGCGGTAGAACAACTTACACAAATTAGCATTAGTTTGCCAAAAAAGAAAGACGAATTAGACGAAAAAGAAATGCGCTGGTTAGAACTTTCTGAATTAGAATAAACAACACATACACACACCACACACACCTATTCTGTATATATATAAATAAGGTGTAGAATGTAAAATAAAAAAAACTGAATTATGATATTTAACAACAACTTTATGCGCAGCAACAACTTTGGTTTGCTGCTTCTTAGACTTAATGTTGGCGGACTAATGCTGTTTCACGGAATAGCAAAAGCAATGGGAGGATACACATTTATAGAGAAAATGCTCGAACACATCGGTCTCCCATCATTCATAGCATGGTTCTCCGTAGCAGCCGAACTTATAGGCTCTATAATGATAGTGTTAGGCATCTGGACACGCGCAGCAGCAACCATAATGGTAGGAAACATGGTGGTTGCCATATTAATGACTCACGCAACACATATATTTAGCATAGACGCAACCACTGGCGGCTGGGCAATAGAACTACCCATGCTCTACCTCTTAGGTGCAGCAACTCTATGTTTCACAGGCGCAGGCAAATTTGCCATAACCAAAGGAGGAATACTCGACTAAGCAACACTTTGTTTTCGCAATGCCAAAAACATAAAAAAATGCACACCTAAAATTGCAAACACATTGCCGTTTTGCGCATTGCGAACACAACAAACAAAAATAAAACAAACCACACCAGATAAAGATAGCAAACAAAAAAACAGAAATAATTGTACCAACAAAAAAAGAAAACCAACGTAACAATATACATTCTAATAAAACCAAACGCACAGAAACACATTGCTAATAAGCAATTTACAATAGCACACAACACAACATAGCACAGCACAAAAGCCCCCCAATTCAGCAACCCAATAAACACCTTTAGAACGCCACAAAAACGAACCATAAAAACAGCAATTTGCTATGACGTCTAAAACAATTGCGAGAGACGTCTAAAACAATCGTTACAGATATCTAAAACAATTGCGAAAGACGTCTAAAACACAATCGCCACAAAAAAACAATAAAACACAAAAAACACAACGCCCACCCCACCATATAAACCATAAATAGAAATTATGACGTTACATTTGGCTGGTTAAGTCTACAGAAAATTCACCATAAAAAGAATTTCTTAAAAAAAACAGAAAACATTTGCAATTGTAAAAATATTCATATAAATTTGCGACAAGAAGTCTTAAATTAACAGACGTAGCAAAGCATATAGTCGGTAAATATATCATCACAAAGCCATAGTTACAGAAAGGAGGACACATTGATTATGGTACCTATCTTTTTACCCTTAAAACACAACAGTTATGAAAAAGACCTACTTTTTTTTAACTCTCGTCTTTGCCTTTACCTGCATTTTAAATATACAGGCACAGAGTTTTGAAACGGATATTACAAAGGTTTTGTCGCAAGACGAAACAGTATTATCGTTCAACAAAAATGAGGCAAATAACATTTCTGGTATCTTCGCAAGTGGAGACATAAAGTTCACCTCGCCCAATGGAAATGTTAGAATATTGGCGGAAGATCAGTATGGATATGAGAAACTCGTTTATGAATCATTTCTCTCCTATTTATTATATTAATCATAAATTCAATAAATCATGAAATCAAGACTTTACCCAATACTATTGTTGCTGATATGCACACTAACCGCCCAAGCGCAGGAATATCACGTGGAAACTCCGGGAACGTTGCAAGAGGTGATAGGACCGGGAGCCGAAGAACTCACCCGCATTCGTGTAACGGGAACACTTAACGACAGAGACATCGCCTTCCTTCACTACCTGTGTTGGCCTGGTGTTCCAAAGCCTACAGGAATGAAAGTTGAGAAGTTTTTGAAAATAATGCAGGAAAAAGAAGATGACTTCAAAACGAACCTACGTCATTTAGATTTGGAAGATGCTCGTATGGTAAACGATGCTCTGCCTGACTATGCTTTTTCAGGAAGTTACATCAAAGACTATAAGTTGCCCAAAACGCTCAAGAAAATAGGCAAGAATGCCTTTGACTATAATGTACTTCTTAAAGAATTGATTATTCCCGAAAGCGTGGAAGAAATAGGTAGAGATTTACTTACTTATAGCACAGAAATAGAAAAAGTGAGACTTCCGGACAATCTTAAAATTCTCAATAAAGACTTATTTGCGGAATGTTGTAACCTTAGAGAAGTGAATATCCCTTCCCAACTTCGAGAAATGTATGGTGGCGTTTTTCATAACTGTCGTGAAATATCTCCTTCTGTCGCCATCTTGCCTGAAACTGTTGAAATCTTGGATGGTGCAGCGTATTACGGGATACGTGCGATTGAGAAAGTGGTAATACCCAAGAATGTGAGAGTATTAAGAAGTGCTTTCAACGGTATGGCAGGATTGCGCAAGGCAACGATACTTACCGACAAATTGACGGAGATAGGAGATGATGCTTTTTATTGGTGCAGTGCTCTAGAAGAGGTGAATATTCCGGACAAAATCACACGAATTGGCGAAGGAGCTTTCTTCTGGAACCTCAGGCTCCGTAAAATAAACATTCCTTCCACGGTCACGCGCATTGAAAAAAATGCTTTCGATAGTGCACCTTTGGATTCTATTGATATTCCTGCAGGTGTGACCTTTATTGGCAGGAATGCGTTTTGGAATAATCGCAATCTGAAAAAGGTTTACTCGCGCCCTGTTATGCCACCGATAACCAATGAGTGGACAGACGAATCTTCATACCTCCCTTTCCTCAATTCTGCAGACGAAGCCACCCTCTATGTTCCCAAAGGCTCTGCCGATGCCTATCGTGCATCCGAGGTCTTCGCAGGGTTCAAGGAGATTGTTGAACTGGAGGCTTGGCAATGGCCCACTTCCATCAGCACGCCAACCATGCCGACCGATGCATACAAGGTGTACGGAAAGGATGGCACGCTGCATATTGAGACAACAGGTGGTGCCCAAGAACCTGCATTCGTCAATGTATATAGCATCAATGGACAGGTTGTTTGGAAAGGTCAGGTGACTAATCGTATGGAAGTTCCCTTGCCCCAAGGGGTCTATGTTGTGAAGATAGGAAAAAGAAGCTACAAAATCTCTTTGTAAATAAGCGGCTTTCTTGTAGTCAGGTAGTTTAATCATAAATTCAATAAATCATGACTTCAAGACTTTACTCAATACTATTGTTGCTGATATGTACAATAACAGCCCAAGCGCAGGAATATCATGTAGAAACCCCGGGAACGTTACAGGAGGTCATTGGACCGGGAGCCGAAGAACTAACTCGTATTCGAGTGACAGGAACACTTAACGACAGGGATATCGCCTTTCTGCACCATCTGTGTTGGCCTAATACGCCAAAGCCTGCAGGCATGAAAGAGGAGAGGTATCTGAAAATGCTACAAGAGAAAGAGGATACCCTCAAGACCAACCTGCGACATTTAGATTTGGAAGATGCTCGTATGGTGAATGATGCTCTGCCCGATAAGGCTTTTTCGGACTTACAGCCTCGGGCTAAGAAGCTAACCTGTTGTTTACTATAATAGCGACCATAAATCTCTTGGGAGATTTCCCCAATCTGTTCCGTGGTTAACCCCTTGCTGTAGAGCGATGAAAAGAGACGGGCTTTCTCTTCCTCCTCGCTTCGAATAATCCCTAAAAGCATCGGATGAAAGTTCCCTTGACGACTCCGGGGAATCTGAAGGGCGTATTCCAAATGACCAAAACTCCAGCGTCGGGGACGGTAGCCATTGCTGCTTTCCAAAGACCCCTCTTGCCATAAGCTGCGCTCCTGTTTCATCAGGCTATTCAAGATTTCGCTCATTAGGAGGCTAAAACTCTCCTTGTTCTTTGTCAAATCAGAAATCATTTCCGATATTTGTCCTTGTGTAAGCTTCATAAAAACAGTTCTTGTTTTCTATTTTATTTTTTCAAACTCAAAAGATAAGAACCTTGGAGGCTTACACACTTTTTCCGGACACTACCTACTCAAAGATCTATTGGGGGATTGGCGAAAGGAACAAGGGGTGGTACACGGCCGTGTACCACCCCTTGCCTATCTATTTATATGACGGACGTGTGTGTGTCTCTCTCTCTGTCCGCATACTTCAGAGAGGGAATCAATCCCCATCATGTACGCATCGTACGTAGCCTTTGGCAGCAAATCGCCCTCCCATATGAGGCCTTACGTGAGGTCTAACCAAACTAGGTACCGGGTGATTATATCCGGCGATCATACCGAAGACGTAGCGATCTGCCTCCGTTTTATTCGATGAGAAGCGAGTGGATGACCAGTAGACTCTTCTTGATGTTCGGTCAATCAACGCATTGGTCGCTGTTAATTCCTCTCGGTTGTATCGTCTACCTATAAAGTCTTTCCATCCATATGCTGCGGGAAGATTCCTATTTGCCTGGTATGGCGGATCTTGATCGTCCAAAGCCATCAGCATAATCGCCAACTCTGCAACAGAGGGCAACCGCCACTCCGGTCCAAGGGTCTGGCAAGCGGTTTCTGCCTCCTTATAGGGGGTGAATCCCAAATTCCTATAAGTACCATTGTAAGCTCGATCATTAGAAATAGTCTCTTTCCAAACATAGAATGTACGGGTAGGACGATTGAAGATAGAACGCTCGTTGTGCTTGGGGAGAGGACCCCTTGTAACCTTCATGGAAGAGGGGCGAACAGACTTCTCTTCCAGATTACATGTGATTTTGTAACTATTGCCAACGTCTACACTAGAGAACATAGGAGTCTCCGGCTCTATCTTTGCGTTAATAACCGCCTTACCCAGCTTTCTCGCACAACGATAGTACATGTTCCCTTGTGCATATTTTCCTGCCTTTATATAGGGTTGCACATAGTCTACATATTTCCAGAACTCCTGTACTTGATCTTCAGTACCAAAACCATGTAGAGGCCAACTCACGGGGTCGTATATTGCCTCGGTAGCGTTGTAGAGAAGCTCTCCATAGTAAGTCATGGAGTTGTTTCTCTGCTGCCCGGCTCTTGTACTGGTAACAAAGTGCCTAAAGTCATCATAGGGGTAGCGATCGAGGTAGAGCGGATTATCATTGGGGAGGCTGAATAAACCAATCCCCAGAGAGATATACTGGTAGAGCGCCGGTAGGTACCAAACCATCTCCTCTCGGTCGATAACGCCATTGCCATTCTCATCTCTATTATACTTCAAACACTCAAGGTATGCCTTATGATCCTTATATGAATTATCGAGGTTGTCGGTAATTACTTCATACCCATCTCGTGCCGGCTTTAGAAGCGTGCTATAAGCCATGTTTTGATAACCGCCTCTTATTTGTCGATTAGCCAATGTCACATAATAGGCATTGGCTCCATTCGCCACAGAACCCTGCTCTTGAACCTTAACATATGCTCCAGCTGCCATAGTACTCTGATTGAAGGTGTAGTAGGAGTAGGGCTGCTGCATGGCTTGGATACCAAAAGCGGATTCTCCCCTTGCGAGTACACTCTCTTTGAGCGAGTAGTGCGTCACAATAGCCTCTTGACGGAAGAGGATATCCGCCTTGGTGTACTGCGACTCTCGGTCTCGACTGATCTTGTGACCGGAATCGGTATCGTTGAAAATGAACAAGCCAATGTAACGGTCGGGTTGGTTCACAAACGTACGCCAACCATCCTCCTCCCAGTTGCCGGAGAAAGTAACGTTGCTTGGTTTCGTCTTGTAGTAGTACTCATCTATGTAGTAGGTAACGGTAGCTCCGGTTGACTTGTAGTCCGGTAGCTTCTTCAAGAATTGCTCCAAGGTCAATCCCTTATCATTCGTATCGTATGGCAGGATATTCGCATTCTGATTCACACTATTATGGAATCTAAAGCGGATCCAATCATTATCAAGCCCTGCAGGCTTGGGAGTATTAAAGTCCCTACCCACTCTCTCCAGATTGTCGCAGAAGGGGGTCTTAACGATATAGGCCATCTGGCTGACATCGCGTAGTTTCGATAGCTCAGCAGCCGTAAAGGTGAGTACTCCGTATCCGAAGGGAGAGTCTTTCATCTCGAGTCTCTTGTACTCTAGTACATTCCCGGTTACCCCGGTATTGACTTCGTTGTCTCGAACTACCTCGGTCTCAACTTCACCTACCCCATTGATCTTTACGTTGTAGGTGTAGGAGGCGTTGCTCTCAGCTTCCCAGTTGTTTGCTTGGTTATTAACATAGCCCAGATGGATGATGTAGTGCATCTCCTCGGCACTGATACCGGAGTTGTTGGGTCTCTCTTTTTTGAAGTCTCCCACGATCTCTATATAGGTAGCGTAGGGATCGGCATATACGAAATCTCCATTCTTGACAAAGTGATCCTGGAACGCCCCTTGGTTAATGTGGTAATTCCCCGGAGCCGTAAGGTCGATGCTCTTCTCTTGGAGCTCTCTCTTTTTGAAGCCCGGGCAGACTTGGTTGTTTCTGGTTTTCTTACTATTGGGCGGCAAATAAAAAGTAAACTCTTTGCCCCCTTCTTCCATGAGCATCAAGGGGCCCTTGTCTTGAGCCTTTATGCCGGGATAGTAGTAATTGGCATCTCCGGTAAGTGATACAATAGGATCGGTGGTATAAGGCATGGCATGCTTTGGTAGATTGCGAATATACCATTCCTTAGGTGTAAAAGAGACTTTCGAACCATCGGTGGGATTATCGGTAGTGATAACGACGCGCACCTTTGCGTCGAGACGCTTCAGAGGAATAACGATCTGTCCTGTACTCGTTACTTTGGCTTCTAAGGACCCTACCATCAAGAATGCCGGTTCAATACGTTGCACCGACTCCTTCTGAAGAGAGACCTTAAAAGCCTCTAGGTCGCTGAGCGAATTGATGTTGTCTAGGCTCGTCTTCTCTACGCCATAGACGGTTAGATCTGCTCCATAGTTGGCAATAAGCACGAACGTGTAGGTAGCGTTTGTGAATAGATAAGGCTTCTTGCTAAATGCCCTTTGGGTGCCAGGCGTCAAGACTTCTCCGACCTCCTCGTGATCACGGTGTACAAGCGTTCCATCCTTGGCAAAAACCATCAAATAGAGGTTCTGCACCGTATTTTCTACACTTTCTTCTGCAGATGCACGTAGTACACTCTGAGGAGTGAACTCGCTTAGCCCGGCACAGATGTTGACTTCTATCTCTTCCCCATCGCCCATATAGTTTCCTCGGTCTTCGACACAAGAGGTCACTCCCATCACAAGGAGGAGAGACATAACCGCTAAGGCAATAGTACTATATATCTTATTCATAGTTGTATTTTAGTTTGCATCAAACAAATGGTTCGGGATTGACAGTCTTTTCGGTCCAGGGAGTCAACTGGTATTTAATGGTCACTTCCTGGAGACTGATGATTAGGTTCAGCTTGTAGTTGTAGCTTGGGTAGAGATCGCCTTGGCCCGGCTTTACGATACCACTGGCTACAGTAGTCTTCGCATCCCCCGTGCTGATGGGGAATCGAGCAGAAAGCTTTCCTCCACTAGAGAGATTGAGCACGAGGTCTACCTTGGGCTGCTGAGCATTGGGGATACTCCAGAGAGAGCTAAAGATCGGAGCCGAATAAACGATGACATCCGGAGCCTTGCTCGTACCATCAAGAGGTGTGGAGGGATTCGCCAATGTAACGGCCGGGATATTGCACCTCCAGGCACTCTGGGGCTGGCCAACGTATTGGAACTGATCCGTATCGATTCGGTTTGCCGGCGTGGCTTTGGTAAAGAAGAAATTGTACGCCTTAGAGAGATTGGCAAAACTGATGGCGGCCGAGTTCACCGATATGCCTTTACTAGCCCAATATTGGCGGGTTGTTTGGTCGACAAAGAGACGGACCTCTACTCTACTCAACTGAGGATAGAGAGCGACCTCCTTGGGTGTGTCTTTGGTTATGCGGGTATGCACGATCTCACTGTATCCGCTATAGATAATATTAGCGTCTGTAGTGGTGTGACCATCAACCTTGGCAACCAAGTTTTGTAGTTGGTATTCGTGAGAGAACTTGGGGATAGCAAATTCCGTTACCCCAGCTCCATTGAAGTCGGTCGTTACACCGGCTGCGTTCAACGTAGGAAATACGACATAGTTTAAAGCGGTAAAGCTATTGTCGGTCTCGCCCTTAGGGCTGATGGCATACGCATAGAGCTTCTTAGAGCCCGGAGCTATATTTGGGAATGTAAAGAGTACATTCCCGGAAAAATCGACCTTCTTTGCTTGCTGTGCCTCAACAATACCCTTATTGTTTACCACACATACCAGCACACGAGTAGGCTGTATGTCATTAGGATTAGCAGCGCCAACACCCGCACTCCTCAAGCTGAATGCACAATATAATGGGAGTGGTTCGTTGTCAACGTCTAGCTGAGTATCTCTCTTGTTGCAGGCAGTAAGGCAGAGCAACATCTGCAATACTACCAGAATTGTTATGTAATGATTCCCCTTCATAGTCGGTCTCTCTCTTAGAAAATAGGATTTACATCTGCTGCTGTCCAGGGGGCAACTTGTATCTCAGTGCCGGGACAAGAATAGAAGAATGTGATATCCATCTCCTGCTTAGTTAGGTCAACATCTGTTGCCTTGGTGCGTAAATAGTCTCCGAGATTGAGAGTGTGTAGTACTCTGTTACTCGTTTTTTCTATCAATTCAAAGGTAATTTGGTTTACGGAGTTAGGATCGAATCGCAACATCGCACCCGGTATTGCCATTCTGCCTCGCTCGTCCTCTTTGAAGTCCTCAAAGAGATAGGTGACTTTGTCCGTCAATGTATTGCCGGCACCATCGCAGAGCCCCGGTACAAGACCTATTCTCCACTGATATTGATTTTTGCTAAAGTCAAAGTTTTCTTTGTCCAAACCTACATATATATTGTAGTGGATGGAGTAAAGGCGCACGTAATCGATCTGGCTATTAAATGCTTCGCGCCCCTCAATAAGGGCAGAGCCAAGATAAAGATGGTCATTGATACCCGACTCTTTTCCATTAAAAGCGTTGGGCTCCCCAAGGGTAATGCTGTTACCTAGAGAAGAGTCTGTACCCTTGATCAGTGTCTTATCCGAAACATTGCCTATAGCTACGACCTTATACTTGACCCCTTGCTTCAGATTGAACTTAACAATAGGTGTGGGATCGGAGGGCGTATCAGTATTAATATCCTGACGCTCTATGAGTTTGCCGGAATTGGCTTCATATATATACAGCTGCACAGTCTTGATGTACTTAGGAAGAACCTCCGTAGTGCCATCCGCATGATATGAGAGTGCTATGCGATTGGTATAACACTTTGATAAGTCATCCCTCAAACAACTACTCAACAGCAGTGAGGTAGGCAATATGAGGGACACTAGTGTCCAAAAAAATCGTTTTGTAATCATACTACATTATGTGTGCATTATATCGCTGTACTACAGCAAGCCATGACAATTAATTGTTCAGAAAAGAAGTGGGGAGACCCGGAAACTCTCGAAAGACTCAAGGTCTCCCCACAACATAGTGCTATAAATAGCTAAGGTAATCGGTAGAGATTACTCGGCAATAGGTGTTACATTAACAGCCGTCCAAGGAGCTACGGTAACTCTAACGATCAAGTTAAAGTTCTCATTAACGATGTCGGGGTCACCCTTACCAGGTACTGTAGGATCATCAGACTGTACGATGATACCATCGCCATTATTGATATTTTTCATATCAATATTGAGCAACTGAGCTTCCTTAAATGCTACAGAACCGAGGTTGTAACCAACAAGGTTAACGAATTGGTGATCGGCATCAACATTGGCACCCTTGAAGTAGAAGTGGAGGCGTGGAGCAACACTCTTAGTCTGAAGGTTCTTACCTAGTGCTTGCTGAGCGAAGAAGTTGAAGGCAAGTACCTTAGCACCAGCCCCAGTAAATGAAGTAGTAAAACCAGTAGCCTTGAAGTAAGAAGCGAAATCGGTCACGTCCTTGGTATCAATGACTAGAGTACCATTTGTGGTAGTGTATGCACCTGCGTAGGTGGTAGCAAAGAGACGATCAGAAACAGCCTTAGTGCTTAGCTTAAGAGTCTTATCGAAGTCGTTCATGAAGGCCCCATGATTCTGCGCTGTCACATTAACAACCTTCCAGATGGTTGACCATCTACCTGTAGGATTACCTTCGTTGTATGAACCAAACTCAGCTTCTTGAGCTGCTTTATAGGTGGCATCCTTATCATCGTATGTACGACCTGTACCTGGGTGGTCCTTAATATACTGCTTCTTCCAATCAATGAATGTCTGCTTCGCAGTAGGATCCTTGAATTCGATAACAGAGAAAGCAGTTGCTACTTGGAAGCGGCTCATGTCGCCCTTGAGGTCAAACTGTACCTTCTTAACATTAGCATCCGTTGCGGGATCCGGAGCGATAGGCTCTACACCGAGAGCTTCGAGAGGCTTGTTCATCTCAGCGTAGACAGCTTCGTTAGCCTTAGCCTTGATAGAAACCTCGAGGTCGTTAACATCAGTGCCAACGGCAAGAGGAGCTGTACCTTGAGGGTTAACCACAACTGAAGCACGAGTAACAGAAGCGTCTACATTAACAAACTTGTAACCACCATTTGCACCAATCGCTGCCGTAGAGGTCAGTTTGGTGAAATCTGTAGTCCCTGCTGCAAATCTCTTTGCATCCTTGATGAGACCATTTCCAGTTGTCAGATAGACGTCTACATTAACGATAGATGCGTTTCCGGCAGCGATAACATCCTGACCGTCTGTCATAGCAGCACGTAGGTTGTCACCCAAGTCGAGAGCTACTACTACAGCCTGTGGACCGTTCTCCATTTTGTTTGGCTCTTGCTTGCTCTTGTTACAAGAGGGCAAGAAGAGAGCACCCGCGAGAAGGAGTGCGAAAAAACTTTTTGTTTTCATCTTCTTTTAATTAAGTGAATAGTTAGTTAGTTGATAATTATTATGCGTCTATTATACTATTGTCTCTCAATTGCTCTCTTGGCATCGGCATTGCCGGCTTTTGCTGCCTTGTGTAGCAATTGATCTGCGGTGGGCATATTCCCCTTCATGTTCTCGGCAATGGCTTTGAGGAAGAGTACAGTCCCATCTTCTTGTAGGGTTGCCAAGATGCTAAGAGCCTGGTTGGCATTCTGATCATTCTTTAGGAGCGAGGTGACGTAGTTGAGTGCCATGTCACGATCTTTCGGATAGATACGATGGGCCGTAGCATACACACTCGTGGGGTTAAGCCCCTTGGCGATGTAATGCACCTGAGCCAACTGATAGAGCTCCCAAGCGCTGAGAAGTTCGGGCTTGCTCTTATAGATGCCCGGCAACTCGTCCACCGTATAGGGGCGCACGTCGTATCTCATCTTAAATACCGTGCGGCGTAGGGGCGGATAGACATTCTGGAGAAGCTCGTTGTAGACACGCCCCCCCTCCATAGCCTTGATATCTTTTTCTCTCTCGAGGTCGGTGCTATACCGGTCGATAATAGCGACAACGTCCTTAGCATAGCTATAAGAGCTTGCCACGAGGGCCTCTCTCAAGCCTTGCCAGTCCTCACCATTACCCTTGATCTCAAAGCGTGCCGTCTTGCGAAGCTTAGGATATTTCTCCTCGATCATCTTAGCAAGCACCTCAGAGCGAGCCTGCGAGAGGGTTAGGTTGCTATTGAACTCGCCTTCCGGAGATGCATACCCGCCAATATAGACATCACCGATGGTAGCGCCGGAGTCAGCAAGCTTTAGAGCCTTGGAGATAAAGTCGTTGATACGATCGATCTCAGAGGCATTGTTGGCAAAGTCTCTAAGCAACTCAGAGCGAGCCACTCTAAACTCTACGTGCGAGATCATCTCCTCTTCGTAGCTCTTCTGCTCTACCTTGAAAGGCTCGTAGTCATAATACTTATAGTCTACGGGGCCAAAGAGATTGATATCGACAAAGTCTTTTGTTCCGGTTATGCTATAGGCTTCGCAGTCGACACAGCCAAAGGCCTTCTCGGCGATGCGGATCTTAGCATTGCTCATCCAGTACTCAAAGGGCACTGTACGCTCAATATGTATAGGAGACTTAGCTACCTCTCTGAGCGTTTTCACTTCGCTCATGGGTATACCGGCGGGTAGCTCTTGCTTTAGGCTAACGGCACGCTTTAGCGCCTTCATGCGCAAAGCTCCGGCTATATAATAGGTACCGAGGTCCACCTCCTGCGTCCCATCTGCAGAAACAATTCGAGGGGAGAGGATGGCCACCTCCTGAGCGCCTAACGAATTGCGTAGAGGCTCAATATCCAATGACAATACAAGCTTCGTCCCATCTGCAGAACGAGAGGCTTTTAGATGATTGTAAGCCCAGCGAGGAGTCGTGCTCTCTTGTGCACCCAAAAGAAGTGGAGTGCAAAGGAAAAGCAGTAATATAGCAATCTTAGTATGTCTCATTCTATTCATAGTACTCTCTCATCTTACTTTATGGTATACACTAATGATATAGCAGCCTTAGTGGGGCCTAAATAGTTGGCCGTACCTTCGCCAACCTTGTCTCCACATCGAACACATTCAAACTTGTCGTAGTGGATCCAATTGTACCCCAAGCCCAATTGAAACTCCATGCTAAAGCGTCTGTTTATGATCAAGTGGTATCCTGCAGAGAGACCTCCACCCACGAGATAGCCCTCGTAACGGTGATCCTTCATCACACTGTTCTTGTTTTCCAAGACAAATGGGATATTCACTCCCCCAACATTGAAGGCAGCCCCTTGAGCATGCAAACCAAAGAAGAGACCGTTGAAAGCCTCGCAGGTCCAGTACCTTACCTCAGGTTGCACAAGCCAATGGCTGATTTTCTTTGTCTTGTAACGATCAGAAGAGGGGTCGGTGCCATAGAAAAAGAAATTAGCACCTCCACTAAGATCCACACTCCAACGCGGAGCGAGTCGATACTCCAGTGACAAATTGGGACTCTGAAGACCTCCTCCATAGAGAAGATTAGTCTTGAGCGCGGCTTTTTGTGCACTTGCTGTCAGAGCACCTAGAGCCATTACGGCCACTGTCAAAAACGACCTCTTGAGACAATCCATACTAACGAACATTGATTTTCATATAAAACAAATGAGAGAATGAGAGAGTCAAGCCCCTGTACACCCTATACACAGAGACTCTCGAAAAGCGATTAATGCGGAACCAATCCTTTGATTGTGAGAATTACACCCGTTCACTTTATTCTTGTTTTACCTCTCTATTATGGTATTGAGTTGGTTTGAGTAACCCAAACACTCATACCTCTTCCATTAAAAACGGAGCAAAGGTACAAAGAAACAACGACAAAAAACAACAAGAAGTAGTAAAAAACAATAAATCCAGACCAAAACTCTCCTATTTGATCGTTTTCTCGAGCCAGCGGGTAGTAGAGCCATATCCTTGCTCGCTATCTGCACTCAGTGTAACTCAAGCCTAATCAGCCGACACGCCGGGAAAGAGGGTCGGAAAAAGGGATGGGTAGCCCGGGCACCTCCACCCCACTCCCCTTATTATATATAGGTGTATAGTTTGCACCATGGACTAATCGGACAGCCTTGCAGCTCTTACCCACGACCTCGTTCTCGAGCTCAAACTCTCGGGAAGGACCAAGGCCGTAGGGCCAATACTTCTACTGCAAAAAGGGCATGCAATGAGAGCTCTCTAGTGGGAGGGCAAAATCTGCCGGCTAATATTTTGTAGGATTTAGGCCTAAATCTCAAAAAAAATCAGGCAGAATGTCGCCCCTTTTTCAGCCTGGAAATAAAAAAAAATCAGCCTCTACTCCGGGAGGAAATCAGCCAAGAGAGAAAAGGGCCTCGGGCTTTGTCCCTTTTTCGGTTGGAATACATGGCTTGGGATAACCTCCCGGGGCATCCCAAGAAGCCGCTCCTCTCCTTTGACAACAGGGATAAAGAGTCCGAAGACTTCTCGACCAACATCCTCACGCCGTTTAACCATTCAAGCGGTTTAAGGAGAGCGAGAGGGCAAGAGAGTCGCATTTGAGAAAGGGGAGCGTTTTATTTGGAAATTAGATCATCAGTGCGTATCTTTGTTGCGGTGAGTGATATGTACCTATTGGGAGGACAACCCAAGCGTAGGTCATCACTCTATTGTAGGATTCAAAAATAATGGCTTATGGGCAACAAACGGTTCCATTCTTTTTCTTCCCGCATAAGCTCTCTGAAGCGGCGTTTGCTCCCCTCTTATGGCGCTCAAGTGGGGGCGGTGCTCTTGACCGGCGTCATATTTGGGTTGGGAGCCTACCTCGTATATGTGTCTAAAGCCTACAGCTACCTTTCGGATGATCCTAAGGTCTGCGTCAATTGTCACGTGATGGGTCCCTACTATGCAACGTGGCAACACTCGTCTCATAAGATGGTGGCAACGTGCAACGATTGCCATGTACCCCACAATAACATCCTGAACAAATACTTTTTCAAAGCCAAAGATGGCTTGAGGCACTCCTATATATTCACGATGAGAAAGGAGCCCCAAGCGATGCAGGCTATTGCGGCAAGCCAAGAGGTGATATACGACAATTGTGTTCGCTGCCACTCTCAACTGAATCAGGAGTTTGTGAAGACAGGAAAAATGACACACAAGCAACTTACTCACGGAGAGGGACGAGCCTGCTGGGATTGTCACAGAGACGTGCCCCATGGCGGCAAGAATAGTCTATCGTCTACTCCCGGTGCGATTGTGCCGTATCCCAAGTCTCCCGTGCCGGATTGGCTTAGAGACCAGCTAAAGGCGGGGAAAGAAAAGAGATAATGATAGTATGGTTAGAATAAAAAAGAGACTCCTATGAAAGAAAAAAGAAAGCTGAAGAGATGGCAGGGCTGGGCGCTGTTTGTAGCTACTATGGTAGTAGTTTTTTGTCTAGGTCTTTTGGCCTCGTCTATTATGCAACGCCGTGCAGAGGTTGCCTCTATCTTTGCCAATAAAAAGGTAGAGATCGCTCCACAGGAGGCCCGAAACGCGCTTTTCCAATCCAACTATCCCAATGAATATGAGACCTGGCTACAGACGGCAGACACCTCTTTTTCTTCGGAGTTTAATGGCAACAAACCCGTAGATGTCTTGGCGCAACGCCCCGAGATGGTAATATTCTGGGCCGGATACGCCTTTTCGAAAGACTATAGTGCGCCTCGAGGTCATTACTATGCCATACAAGATATGCTGCACACGCTACGCACGGGCTCTCCCGGTGTAGATGGGATGGACGACATACAACCCGCTACTTGTTGGACTTGTAAAAGCCCCGATGTGCCCAGAATGATGCAGGCAATGGGAGTAGAAGCCTTCTACAACCAAAAGTGGAGTGCCATGGGTAGCGAGATTGTCAACCCCATCGGATGCGCAGACTGCCATGATACCGAAACCATGGATCTCCGTATCTCTCGCCCCGCTCTCATCGAGGCTTTTGGGCGAATGGGAAAAGACATTACCAAGGCAACTCATCAGGAGATGCGCTCTTTGGTCTGTGCGCAGTGCCACGTGGAGTACTATTTCCGTAAAGAGAATAAATACCTCACATTCCCTTGGGATAAGGGCACTTCTATGGAAGATGTAGAGAAGTACTACGACGAAATGGAGTACTACGACTACATCCATGCCATCAGCAAAACGCCTATCCTCAAGGCTCAGCATCCCGACTTTGAGATCGCACAGCTCGGCATACATGCCCAGAGAGGTGTAGCTTGTGCCGATTGTCATATGCCTTATATGAGCCAGGGCGGCATGAAGTTTAGCGATCACCACATACAGAGTCCGCTCAACTATATTGATCGCACTTGCCAGGTTTGCCACCGAGAAAGCGAAGAGGTGCTCCGTAAGAATGTTTACGACCGCCAGCGTATGGCCAACGAGATTCGCAACAAACTTGAGAAAGAGCTTGCCGCAGCACACATAGAAGCTAAGTTCGCTTGGGATAAGGGTGCTACAGAAGCTGCCATGAAACCGGTCTTGAGCTACATACGTCAGGCACAGTGGCGTTGGGACTATGGCGTTGCCTCTCACGGAGCCTCCTTCCACGCACCCCAAGAGGTTACACGGATTCTCTCCAATGGTCTCGAGCGAGCCCTACAAGCAAGACTTGCCATCTCCAAAGTGCTTGCCAAGCTTGGCTTTACCGGCGATGTGCCCATGCCGGACATTTCTACCAAGGAAAAAGCTCAGCGTTACATTGGGCTTAATCCGGAAGAACTTCAGGCCAATAAGAAGAAGTTCTTAGATGTTGTAGTGCCTAAGTGGGTAGAGCAAGCCAAACAGAAACAGCGCATCTAAAACTAACCATAGAGGTGGCCTCGTACTTCGGGTATGGGGCCACTCTTTTTGCTTATCAACGGAGCTTGTATGTGGGATAAGGCTTTTCGGCTCACTTATAAGCTCCGATTTTCGAAGAAAGACAGCTTACAGACATACAAATACAATGTGGAGAGACCCCTGGAGCTTCGTTGAAGCATTTGTCATTGCATCGGCTATTCTGGTCGTTGGAATCCTACTGCACTTCACCCTCGGCCCCATTCCTTTTCATGGGTTTGCCTATCCTCTAAATATTATCGGAGGGGTTGGGATTCTTCTCCTTTCTCTCCTACTCGCCATCCTTGCACGGCGAGGCAATAGGATAGCTACCTTTCTAACCGGCTACAAAATGTCTATCGCTGCGATGGCGATACTTATGGGCCTCTCCATCATAATGGGCCTTACCCGACAAATAGAACTCGCTGCACCCCATGGAGCCAATCTGCAAGAGCCGGTACATGCCGTGGGCTTCAGTTATGTGCTCTCTACCTGGTATTTCCTCATGAGTTATCTCCTTCTCCTCGTCGTGCTGGGCGGCACCACCTTTACCTTTATCCTAAGGGGGCGGCGACGCAACATGCCTTGGAGTAGATACATTGCCTTTCTTCTGAATCACTTAGGGCTCTACATTGCCCTCTTTGCAGGACTACTGGGGGCTCACGACTTGCAGAGATACCGCATGCAGGTAGATGCTAGCGAGAACCGTCCCGAGTGGCGAGCAACCAAAGATTTCTCTACCGAACTATATGATCTCCCCCTCGCTATCGAATTGGAACGTTTCGAACTAGAAGAGTATCCACCTAAGCTGATGATTATAGACAGCCGCAGTGGAGAGACCCTTCCCGCAGGGCATCCCTGGCAACTCTCTGTAGAGAAGACGCCCATTATGGGCACCTACAAAGCATGGAAGATAGAGGTCTTACAACATTTGCCCCTGAGTGCTCCGGTAGTCTCCCGGGATAGCATGCATTTTGTAGAGTTTGGCAGTACAGGAGCAGTACATGGTATCGAAGTACGTGCAACCAACCAAGAGACGGGGCAAGTGGTGAACGGCTGGGTAACCTCCGGTAGCTACCTTATCCCCTTCCGAGCCCTATCCCTGCCGGACAGCACAAGCATTGTCATGCCCGATCCGGAGCCGAAGCAATTCCGTTCGTTCGTCTCCATCTATAGCCCGAATGACAAGTTTGTAAAGGGCAAGATCACGGTAAATAAACCCATTAAGTTCGACGGCTGGGACATCTATCAGCTCAATTACGATCAAGAGATGGGGAGGTGGAGCACCGTCTCTGTGTTCGAGATTGTGCGCGACCCTTGGTTACCTGCAGTCTATGTAGGTCTCCTCCTTATGTTACTTGGGGCCATATCTCTTTTTGTTCTGCCTCGCCCCGCTCGCATTCCATCCCCCACTGAAAAGAAAAAGCTATGACTACTTGGAACGATATGATCTATTATGCCGTCCCCACCATACTCCTCTCGGGAGGGGGAGCGTGGATGGCTTTCCGAGATAAGCGGAGTATTGCTCTCGCCCTTTTCCTACTCGCATTTGTAGTATTCGGGACCTATATCGGCCTCATGTGGCACTCTCTCGAGCGTCCTCCAATGCGTACCATGGGCGAAACCCGATTGTGGTATTCTTTCTTCGCCTTGGTGGCCGGAGTTATCGTTTACTTACGCTGGCACTACAAATGGATATTGAGCTTCTCCACTATCTTGGCCTCTGTCTTTATCATCATCAACCTTGTCCGCCCCGAGATTCACAATAAGAGTATGATGCCGGCTCTCGAGAGCCCCTTTTTCGTACCGCACGTAATCTCCTATATGTTCTCTTATGGGATGTTGGGAGCAGGGCTACTGATGGCTTTTTATGCCCTGTGGTTGCAAAAGAAAAAGGGAGATGAGGGTCAGGCCCTCCACCTTATGTCTATTTCGGACGGATTGGCTTACACGGGGCTTGCCTTCTTGATGATCGGACTTCTCTTGGGGGCCTTTTGGGCAAAGCTCGCTTGGGGTCACTACTGGAGTTGGGACCCCAAAGAGACGTGGGCTGCGGTAACGATGCTTTCGTATCTACTCTACATCCACTACCGCCTGAGTAGACCTCGCAAGATATCGACTGCGCTTTGGTTGCTCTTTTTCTCGTTCTTGTGCCTCCAGATTTGCTGGTACGGAGTCAACTTCCTACCCTCAGCACAGGGCATAAGCGTCCATACCTACGGATGACGTAACGCCTCGTTGAGAAAGAAAGAGAGACCGAGAATATCTTAAGATCCAAGTATTGAGAGGAATACCGCATTGCTTTTGAGGCTTAGACTTTCCCCTCGAGAATACTGCGCATGAGAGCCTCACTCTCCTTCTTATCCCGATAGTCTCTATCGCAGCGTTACAAGAATTGCACCCCCTTTTATCTTACATGCCATTGGCACTACTCGACTTGGGATAACATCAATATGGTCAATCATAGAAGTGGGAATTGCATTCAGCTGTTGTAATGTAATGGGCTCCCCGTTTAGTACGATCAGACTCTCCTCGTCCCCATTTATAAGCAAGTTGTCTCCAAAAACTTCTACTCCTCGCACAAAGCGAAGCGCCTCTGCCATTGATTTTCTACGAGTAATGGGATTTCCCTTAAACTCAACTCGAGTAACACCACCGGGACTCAATCTAGTATACTTGCCCATAACCTCAAGCTCCGAAAGCTCCTCAGGATTCTCCGACAGCTCAAAATTGTACTGAGTAGCAGGCTGGTCCATCATGAGAGTTCGACGCAAAGTTTTGTAACCTATACAACGGATTTCTACGAAATAGGTTCCTGGAGTTGCCACTTCTAAGCTATACCTCCCGTCGGCTTGACTGATGGCTCCTGTAAAAGCACGCTCTGTAGTATCTCGCTGCAATATAATAGTTGCCGCCGGTACAGCAATTTGATCTTTAGTAGAGATGGTGCCCTTCAATTCATAGCGCCCCTCTTGCGCTGACACCTGTATGACAAAAAGGAATGCGAGAAAGGTAAGAATACAAAAATATTTCATCTCTTTTTTGATCTATACTTTGACACTTAAAAGTGATAAGCGACACTCTCAAGGGGCGCATCTTTTGCACAACGAAATTGCGGACAAAATCTATCATTTACCCCAATTCAGCAACAAAAATAGGAAGAATAAAAATAAAACACAACTCCTTGATGGTTTCAAATTCTTTTCCAAACTATCCTATTGATGCATTCGATTCTTCCTATTGGGGAAGGCTTTGAGGAGGGCATGGAAAGAGGGCTCTCTAGAGGGAGGACAAAATATGGTGCCTAAGATTTCGTAGGATTTAGGCCTAAATTCGAAAAAAAATCAGGCAGAATGTTCCCCCATTATCAGCCTAAAAATAAAAAAAATCCAGCCTCAAATCCGGGAGGAAATCAGCCAAGGGAAAGAAAAGAATAGGGTTTTGTCCCTTTTTAGGTAGAGAACAAGGCTTGGGATAAGCTCTTGAATCATCGCATAAGCCCCTCCCGAAGCTAGCCACAACCGCAGCGCCCATTTTGAGCATGGGTCTACACAGTCACGACTACTCTATGGATTGTTTATTAGCCGCAATCCCTTACATTTGCGTTAGATATAGTAAGGGCATACAAGAGCAATCATCTACCAACCTCAAAATAAAAGGATTATGAAAGCATTAGACCCACAACCTCAAGAAGTAAAAGAGAACCTTGAGGAGCTACTTAGGGACTTGGACGAAAAGGTTCCACCCAAACAACTCGACCGCAACCTACTCATCGCCACATGGAATATCCGAGGCTTTGGCGACCTAACACGTAGCTGGATGAGTAAAGAGGGCGACAGCCCCCGACGCGACCTTCATTCGGTGCATTGTATTGCCGAGATTCTAAGACGATTTGACGTTATCGCTATACAAGAAGTCAAATCCAACATCAGGGCCTTGAGAGACACGCTCAAGATACTAGGGGACGAATGGTCTATGATTCTAACCGACGTAAACCAAGGAAGTGCCGGCAATGGCGAACGCATGGCCTATCTATTCGATACGCGCCGAGTTAATCTCTCGGAGCTAGCAGGGGAGCTAGTCGTGCCGGACGAATGGCGCAGTGGAGTATCCAAGAACGTAATGCAGGAGCAATTCGTTCGCTCGCCTTATGCCTGAGCTTCCGATCTAAACATCAGACCTTCATTCTCGTCACACTTCACGTGCTCTACGGCAAGAAGTCGAGCGACCGCATAAAAGAACTCAAGGGAATTGCCCAATGGCTGTCATCTTGGGCGAAAGACATCAACGCCTATCACCAAAATCTGATTATCCTTGGCGACTTCAACATTGAGGCACGAGGAGACCTACTGGCTGAGACCTTCCTCTCCGAGGGGCTATACATTCCTGAGGGTTTGCAAAGCAAAGAAGTGAGTCGATCCATCTTCAACGATACAAAGTTCTACGATCAGATTGCGTGGTTCAACGGCTTAAATGGCCAGCCCAAACTCTCCCTGGAGTTTGTACGTGGAGGCAGCTACGACTTTGTTGCTACTGCGCTCAAAAACAGAGGCCTGACAAAGCAAAAACTCTCCTTTATGCTATCCGACCACTACCCACTATGGGCGGAGTTTAAGCTCTAACCCACCCTCTCAAACAAAAAGAAAGGCAGTGTAGAAGTTTCCTCTGCACTGCCTTTTTCGTTAGCGTTGTATCGCCCTATTTCTTGGGAGTCTGAGCACCATACCCGGGTACTGCGCCAAAGAGTTTGCGCGCTTTTTCCCAGGGGTATTTATTGGCAAACATGCTCACACGGGTAGTCTGCGTAGCCTGCTGATTTTGTCCGAGGTAGCGATTGACCTGATTAGCCGTTGAGTTGCGGTCGTAGTCCTCCGAGGATACAATCTTGAGACTCATGAAGCCCTTAAGGTAGGGAGCATCAATGGCTCCGATAAAGCGTTTATCAAGGGGCATCTCCTTATTTCCTTCGTACTTGGGCCCGATCTCTTCGGCTTCTTCAATGCGAGAGGCTGGCACATTAATGGGATTAGACTTTGTACAGATCTCTAGGTCGTACTTATTACCAATGAAATAATTATCATAGAGATTGCTTTGCTTTAGCTTCTCGTACTCCTGCCTTGCCTCGTAGCGACAACGCTCTACACCACAGCGGGAATTGAAGCCGAATATATTCTTGTAAACATTGATGGTACGGATCCCATTCATAAAGCGGAAGCCCTGCCCCATCGACTCAAACTCCTTGGTGATAGGCCACGTGAATAGCACGGTATTGTGATGGAAGTCCAAGGAAATTTCGCCCTCACGCCCTGCGGCTAGGGTACCCCAAATCTCACAAGCGGCATAGCGATTGGCCACGAATACATTGTTGCTGACCTCAATATGCCCAGCTCCCATAGCCGCCTGCAATCCAAAGAAGCGACAATTGACGAAAACACAGTTGGAGACACGCACTTTCCCCTCAACCGTTAGGTGCAGTGCACGCCAATCGGCCTTGGAGTAGCCAGAGGGCTGTATGGGGCTACCATCAGGGTGTACGAGCATACCCGTGAGCACTTCTGTATTGGGCGTACCCGTGCGAGGATCTTTCACGTCCGCCTTGTTGTAGATGATAAGCTCACCTCCATCGAAAGTAAAACCATCCACCACTACTTCTCCGGCAGGGGTTTTATCCCCGTAAGCACGGCGTGCCGTAATGTGGAAGAGCGCCGAACCGAGAACGCGGGGCGACTTCTCATTGGGTTGAATCTTAGTGATGTACTTAAGAGGGTTACGCTCTGAGAAGTCGGACGAGTAGCCGCCATAGAACTTGAGGAACTTGCCGTTATCTGCGCCATTGCCGAAGCGTCCGCACTCAATATAGCCTCGATCCATATTGCCCAGATAGTTACCTTCTGCCACGAGGATGGTCGAACCATCCTCTGCGAGATCAATAGCTTTTTGCAAATCCTTTAGGGGAGATCCTTTACTCAAGCCATCGGCCCGAGTCTTGCCGTTGGCACTAACATAGTAGGTTTTAGCCGCAGAGGTAGGGTTAGCCGCTGTTTTTCCCTCTCTGTCGGAGGTGTGCTCAGAGTCGTTTGTTCCCTTATAGGACACTCGCTTAAGGTCATTATCGGTAGAGGCATTAACCTGCCGAGCCTGTGCCGGTAGGCATACACTTAGCCCTAGCACAATGGAAAGATAATAGATGTTCTTCTTCATATTTGATTTCTTCAGTAGTTTGTACTATTACACAGTTAGACCTATGGGCAGGTTGTAAGAGCATTGCCGCAAAGCCATTCTTCCTCTATCCAACCCTGATGCTTTTTGTCAAGAGTCTGCACTTTGACCCACTCCCCCCGCTTATCTAGAGGGCGCAAAGTGATCTCTTTTGAGAAAGTGTAGACAGCCCGAGCCTGCCCGGAGGGTTGCTCTCTAAGCTTGAGAGTCTGCCCCCCATAGTTACGTGTGCCTACGGCCACGACTGAGTAGTGTATCCAACTCTCTCCGTCTTGACGAATAGGCAATTCGCCCTCGTAAACTTCGCCATAGGAAGCAACAAAATTGCCACAGATACGCCACCACCCATCCTTATTATTGCCGAGATTGAGCATATGCGAGCCATCCTTATCTAGCTTATGCACCACAGTTCCCTTGGGTGCATTACGGATGTTGGTATCCCCTTTTGTCTCATCGTAAACATAAACAAAGAGAGTATTCTCAAAGTTATCGAGCAGGAGCTTGCGAGTCTTACCCTTGATCGTTAAGGTAAGCTCTAGCTGCTGAGGATCCTTCTCAGAGCAAGCCGAGAGAGAGGCAAAGCTATCTGTCTGTTTACTCTTGAATTCATACCGAGCCCGTTGCTTGTCGAAAGTGGTACAGAATAATGTATCTGTGAAGTTTTCGGGATACTCGAGATGCACATCAAAAGGCTCACGATGCTCTGCATCATAGTACAAGACAACATTGATTTCCCCTATCCGATAGACATAGCAAACTGCGGGTAGATCTTGTGAAAACCCGGTAGATACACCGGAAAATAGGCACAATAGTGCCAATAAAATTCGCTTTAGTTTCATGGAGATTATTAATGCTTATTGTGTATCCTTTTATTGTATCATCCTAGAAGTGTTTAGTCTAGTCCTCTCGGGGAATACGCTTGACCTCTTTGACCCATCGCTCATTGACCCAACGGAAAACAACATACTTGGTATCAACAAGATCCCTGAGACCAAGATCGTCAAACATCGTATCGTACTCCGCATCCTGCTCTCTTGCGCCAACATACATCTCTATGGAAGTGCCCTTTTGTGGCAATTTGAAAAGAAAGACAAGACGGTGCTTGAAAACATCGGTCAGATTGGCTCGTTGCTTAGGAGTGAGCTGCGAAGTTTCGTAGAAATCCTCAACCTTCACCTCAGAGACCTTCGGAGCCAACGATCGATCTTCACGCAAGCGACCTCGGTCGTAGATATAGAATTTGAGGTCACTATACCCAAATGCATTATTGACACCGACCAACTTACGCCCATCTTGAGGTTCCAATAGCAAACCTCTAGCGTAGGATCCGGATAGGAAAGATAAGCTCGTAGATAGCCATTGCGCTCGTCGCAGACCTCCACATAGGGCTCTATCCACTCCTGCCCTTCGGCGGGCACCCCAACATGCGTGAGAAGTTTTTTGCGCTCCTCTACGGACCAGCGATTATCTACAGCCTTCTCGGGGAGCATCAAGAAGATGTCCCGTATGTTGATCTTCTTGGCCCCTTGGTTATTCTTCTGTGCCTCTAGACTAAAAAGTGAGAGGGAACACAACATGATAAGGATAAGTCTTCTCATAAGATTGATGTACTTAAGCTATACTTTTGGGAGCTACTCAATGGGGCTCCATTTATACTCCGAAAGAGGATTGACCAATCGTTCATTGATCTTGACCTCTACCATCTGTAGGGCTCTCAAAGCGAAGCCGTCGAAAATATCCCCCTTCACCTTCTCTTGCATCTCCTTGAGCTGATTGTTGCGGAGGAAGTCGTAGACTTCGTTCTGATCTACCCACGCTCCTTTTCGCTCATTCCAACTCATCGTAGGGAACTCGGAGTCGTTGGTGTAGAAGAAAAACGTTTCCTCATCTACAATCTCAACCCCCAAGCTAGAGTCAAAAGGCAGGTCAATAGGCATCACTTCTTTACCCGTGGTCAAGTCGTGTAGATAGAGCGTACCCACTACATCCGTACCTTCACTCGTGAGCAATGTATGCCCCACGACTCCCTCAAAGTCGAGCACAGTCCCTTCGACCTTAAAGTTCTTAATATCCGAACGCTTGGGTTGTACCTCAATGATATTGTAGACTCCGCCCTCTGTCTCGATGGTCTCGCCCTTGACGATGCGCATGTCATCGTTCTCGAAAACCACTTCATCCCCATCTGCCAACTCAGGCAGGGCGATAGCCCCCATTTGGGTACTATCGTTTGAGCCTGCTTGGTCGTTTTTCTGTCCTCCGCACGCTGTGCACAGGAGAGTAAATGCTAGGGCAATGCCTAGGCTTAGTGTCTTAGATTTCATAGCATACATAAAGTGATGTACCTATTTACTCAATGTAGCTCCATTTGTACTCTTGGAGAGGAGTGACTTTACGCTCCTTGAGATCAATCTTTACTTTCTGCAAAGCCATTAGTGTGAGGCCCCCAAAGAGGTGCTCTTTGGCCTCTTGCTGAGCCTCCTTTAGTTGATCATTGCGTAGGAAGTCGGGGACATCATTAGCATCCTCCCATGTCCCTTTTTTCTCATTCCATTGCACTCTGGGGAGATTATCCTCTTGGGAATAAAAGAAAACAGCATCCTCTCCTTGTATCTCTAGAGTACCGGACAAGAATGGCATATCTACCGGTACTAGAACCTCCCCCGTAGTCATATCGTGTAACCAAAGAGTACTCACCACGCCCGTACCTTCACTAGTAATTAAAACGTTACCGGCTACCCCCTCAAAATCGAGTACACTACCCGATATCTCGAAGCCTTCGATACCGGTGTGCTTAGGTTGGATCTCAAAGTTATTGTACATGGGAATATCGTCTGTGGAGATGTCTCTCTCGACAATACGCACATCGTCATTCTCGAAAACCACTTCCTCCCCCTCTGCCAGTTCTGGCAGAGGAATAGCCTCCATTTGAGTGCTATCACTTGAACCTGTTTGGTCATTTTTCTGTCCTCCGCATGCTGTGCATAGGAGAGTAAATGCTAGGGCAACGCCTAGGCTTAGAATCTTATATTTCATAACATGTACAGTAATCAATGGTAATCTTAATTATAGGGATGAGGACGCCACGAGCAAGGGATGATTCGAAGCCTTCTGAACTTCTTCGACTCGCTCTTGCATGGCATTTAGATCGCTATAGTTCTTCAGTTGTAGGAATTCCTTGATAAGCTCTGAGGTTTGACTATTGGGATAAGCCTTCATAAACCGCTGCCACTCGCCTTTGAGATCAGGATCTATCCTTCCGGATTCGTCTGCGATAGGCGTATTGTCCGTACCGGTCATATAGACCATCTGAAGGTATTGATAGTTCTCGCCAAGTCTAGCGAATAGCTCTTTCTGCTCGGGGTAGAACTCGGCATAGGCCTCATATCGAGCAATTAGATCCCCCAATTCACGCCAAGTTAGCACGAGTCCCGCATCCGGCTCGATGTTTTCACTACTCCTCAAAAGTTGCCAGTACTCCTGATAGTAGGCAGGTAGCTGGCTGAGGTATTTGGCAAACAAGGTGGGGGCCGGGGCTAGCAGAACAATCCCCTCTCCTAGCTCATCAAACTGTAGCCCTCGCTGTGTGTAGCCCAGTTCCTTCTGTTTAATGGAATCATGAGGCTCTATCGGATTATTTTTATCATCGTAACGATACTCATAGAAACGCTCTAGATAGTCGCTCTCACGCTGATTGAGCATACTCACCTCTTCTTCCACTAGCGTGGCGAACTCCTCAAACATTCGGCATCGCTCTTCCGGCGTTGCAGCTTCCATCGTGAGGTCTAGTATCTGGCGTTTGAGGTCAATACGCTCTAGGGGATCGGTCGATTGGGCAAGGGCTTGCTCCAAGCTATCGAGGTTAGAGGTGGCTCCTTCTGTTTGTTTTGAGGATTGGCAGGCCGTCAATAGCACAAGGCCCGACAAGAATAGGCAAATGATTAGTTTCATAGAATTGAAGTATGAATTCATTTGTGTTATATGATTACGAAATCTTGATTACTTGGCAGGTTGCTTGATAGCAAAGCATCTAACTCTAGAGAACATACGCATAGGTTTATTGGTCGAGGGATCAATGGTGAATAAAGAAGTTCTACAGCCGTCATCGTTCTCAGAAGTAAGTTCATCATCCACATCAATGAAGAACAAGCGATTGCCAATCCAGAGTGGCGGTTGCCCATCCGAGACGCCGTCTTCAACAAGGATCTGTTGCTGCGAACCATCGGCATTGGAAATACAGAGTGGGCCATGAAGCATATGGTCGTAAAGCGTTAGCAAAGCCAGAAAAGCCACCTTACTACGGTCTAGCATTGGATATATTCGATTGATTCCCTATCACTCTTTTCCCAGAGATTGAGCTGATCGGTCACACACACGAGCTGACCTCCATTGCGGTAATACAATTGATCCGACTTTGTGCTAAATAGCGAGGCCATCTGTGCTTGTTGCTCTTTATCCAATACAGTCGCAAAGATTGTCTTCATAATTTTAATCTGCTTTCATGCTATTGACTGAGGGCGAAGTTAAGACAAAAATTTCACATCACACCCTCAAAAACGATAGCAATCGTAGGTACAAAGGTACAACTTTCGGGGAGGCAATGGGAGGAAATTTAGCGTCGAGAGGGGAAAGTCTCGCTGTGAAACGTCGGAAAAACCCTGCCCTAGACTTTTTTCCTTATAGGGTAGAAAAATAAAGTTTCATGGGCAGGAACAAAAAATTTTTAGGGCAGTAACCCGAGCAGAAATTAGGCAACAGAGAAACGAAAATAGACCTGCACCTTTTTCGGCCTTTGCTAAGAGGCTAAAAGGGCTTGGCCTTAGGCTAGTTTTAAGGGCGATAATTCAAGAGGGGACCTCTCCTACATGCGCGGTCCTCAATATCACCTCTAGTAGGACATAACAAGCCTTAGCAACAACGAGCCGAGGCTGTATTCCCTCGAGGTTTCGGGGCTGGAGGGGGAGGGTTACGAGTGAAGGAGGGAGAGGATGGTGGGGGAGCTTAGTTCCCCGATAGGGGCATAATGCAGACGAAGGTAATCGAGGAGATAGGTTAGGATTCGCTGCCTCTCTTCCCGATGGAAACGGAAGAGGTGCATATTTTGATAGTTAATGCGGCGGAAGTAACGCAGCGCCTTTGTCTCATGAATCGGAATGACGTGACTACTACGCAAGGGGTGCATTGTATAGGAGGCCTCTACTAGATCGAAGTAACCTTTAGGCTCCTGCTCCAGCACATCAGGGGGAAGAACTCCCAGGGGTTCCAATAGTCCAAATAAGAAGGTAATGGGGAAGTTAGCACAACTCTTCTCGCTCTCCTCTAGGGTCTCTATACTACGGCTTATATAACGATACACCTCGGGATCGGGAGGAGCACTGCGCAAAATATGATAGAGGGCCTCGGCTAAGAAGTACGCAATATTTACCTTGATTTGGTCATACAGCATGAGGTTCAGACTCAGCCGGTAGTACTCAGCGTCGTCTATCTGTTGCAGCCCTCTTTGGAGGCGATGATCTGCCACAATGGAGAGTTCGGAAAGCGGGTGTACCATCCGCTGTAGCCGAGCTGTAGCCGAGGAGCGACGATTGGAGGGAGAGGGTTTGGGTATCTTATAAGCTACCATCCCCTCCTCTTCTGTGAGGAGGTGTGCGATGGCAAACTTATCGTTGTACGCCCTTGTGGTAAGTACGATAGCGCGAGTGGATATGAGCATGAAAGCGACTCACACCAGAAGGATTCCTTAGGCTTGTTGCTCCAACCAGAGGGCAATAGCGTTGACTAGTTGGTTATTGCTCGCCTCGTCTAGTGAGGTGATACGAGCGTAGCTAGCGTCTAGCCCTGCAAAATTACTCGCATCCCGTATGAGCATATTGTGTTCCGTGGCTAGATACTCCTTGAGTGCAGCCGCTGTGCCTTTCTTCAGTTTGATGAGGAAGAACGTAGTAGTGCTGGGGAGTACATCAATCTCGCTAAAGGCGCTGAGTTTGGTCATAAGCTCTTGGGCAGAGCGTTGCCACTTACGGATGGGGAGCGTGAATTGCGCCGGATGGATGAGGATGTACTTGGCAGCCTCTATGGCAATGCTATTGACAGACCAGGGAACGACCAACCTGCGAATCGCCTCCGAGTACTGACTTGGAGCTACAATATA
>ERZ773027.124-NODE-124-length-49272-cov-4.398013_pt1 | contig 49272 bp, 71 predicted proteins | sample MGYA00511032_ERZ773027 | MGnify/ENA primary metagenome ERZ773027 (study PRJEB29015, sample SAMEA2738138) | human oral metagenome | biome: human oral; feature: human-associated habitat; material: saliva | place: China | collected 2190 ... | reverse complement strand
GGTTCTAAAGGGTAAAAGATAAACTTACAAGGTATTTGGGTACCTTCTTAAACAATATGGTTCCAAAGGGTACTTTGTATTTCAGTATTTAGCATTGTCAAAGATGTTAAATAAATAGCATGGAGGGTGGTTCCTTCGTGTGAACAAATTTTATACATACAGAAAGGTTCTTAGATGACTATTGCAAGTCTTTAGGTTATAACATTTTGTAGGTGTAATTTGTGATGTTTCATATATACCTCTTTCGTAAGAAAGAAGGTGGAGACTAGTAGAACTGTATTCCCAGTTCAGTTCGGTCTAGGTTTGAGGTTCGACTCCTCAAGTCTCCATTTCCAAAATCGCAGTTTGGATGAAAAGAAAGCAGATGTATATCTGCTCTTTTTCATAAGCTAAGAAAACTTTCTCAAACCTATCTCAGAGGTCTCAGATTGCCCCAGATTTAATTTTAGATACAAAGTTGGTAAATTGTACCTCAGAGAAATAAAACTCGTTAGAAAGCAAATTAGAGGGTTATAAAGTATGAATGAAAAAGATAAGAAAGTAATAGAGTTTTTAAAGGCTCAGAGACTGTTTATATCGGATAAACATCGGTATCAATACTTAACTGATATGATTTCAGCTTTTGAAGATGGTACTTATTCTGCAGATATGTCTGAGGAAGAGTTACCACATAAGGTTTATTTGAATGTTCAAATGGCACTTGGTGGTTGGTATGATAGAGAACTTGATTAGGAAAGGTTGGGTTACGTTATGTTTTTGTCGAAAAAAGATATCCTAGAGAAGTTGAAGGAATTAGATAAAAACTCCCAAGGGGTATCCCCAAAAGTTGATGTGCTTATTGTAGGGGGTTCTGCTTTAGCTTTATTTGGGGAACGAAGATTAACCGCAGACATTGATTATATTGGTTCCCTTGATTATTTGCCGAAAGAATACTTAAAGAGTTTAGGGTTATCAAACAATGTGAAGACATTCTTTGCATTATATGGAACTGATGAATATAGTGCTATAGAATTAAGTGGTTTTGAGAATTTAAAAGTAAGAGTTCTTTCTTATGAAGATTTAGCAGTTATGAAATTATTCTCAACACGCACTAAAGATTTAGATGATTTAATTGAATTTATCTTCCCTAAGTTGACAAGCTATTCAGATTTAAAGCGTAAGATTGAAACTTATAAAGATTATTATTTCTTCAACTCTGACTTACCTGAGTTGAATCTAAACCAAATGGGAGTCATTAAAGACAGGTTGAGAAAAGAAAAAGGGGTATTGATTGTAGATGATTTCTCTATTTCTTTAGAGGTTTTCCTAAAATCATTACGTTTACTCACTGATACTAAACTTACGTTTGGTGAAGATGCTTTAAATTATTGGTTAGATAAACCGTTAAATGTTGTTGCAGCTCACACAGAATTGTTAGGGTATCTTTATGATTGCAAAGGTCTTAGAGTGTTGCTATGACTTATACACACTTGTGGAAAACTCTCCAAAATTATGTGCATAACTTTTTAAGCTTCTTGGATCAACACCCTTACATATTTATCGGTTTGTTGATTTTAATTTTTGTAAGTTGGTCTCGTATTTGTTGGAAGTTATTTAAACATGCACCAACTAAAGCAGAAAAGAAGAAAATTGTACAGTGGTTTTTCAATGGTCTAATAGTCTTACTTTTGCTATCTTTTTTATTGTTATTACTAGTCATAGGAGTAGGTCAAGTCATTTAGTGCTTGACTTATTCTTTTATTTGTGTTATAATAAGACATAATTAAAATAAAAGATAAACAGGAGAACAAAATTATGGCTAAAACTTATAGATTGGGTCTATGTGACAATCGACATGAAATAAAAGATGTAACAACGTATATCTTCGCTGACGGTGATATTAGCTTCCCTATCGACCCTAGAGTGTTGAGAAATAAAGTTGTAGACAAGTTCAATGAGTTAGGTATTACTGATGGTGATGACTTGGTTATTTATGTCACAGGATTGACTCCAGCTTTAACTGCAGTCATCCGAATTGCCTTTAAACATTCTATGACTTTAACACTCATGCACTACGACAAAGATTCTAAGTCTTACATTGAAGATGTACTTTTTTCTCCGAATGATGTAGGGTACGACTTAGAATACCCAACGTGGGTTGCGTGTCCATAAACTTAATTAAGTAAAGAAAGATAGAGGAAAACTTATGTCTATTGTTACTTTTAGGGATTTTACGATTGAGAATATTACAGATAAGGTTCGTGAAGTTAATGAATTTCATGGTACCTTTGCAGATAATCGTACAAATATCTGTGAGATTTTGATTGAGATTTCCACTAAGGTTGAAAATAAAGAAGTTGAATTAGAAATGACAATCAAACCTCAAGAAATAGGAGCTTATCACTCTTATGGGGATGATAGAGACAAAGGTTTCGGTATCTCTACTGAGGTTTTCAAAGATTTAATTTCTCATGCTCTTGATGGTGCAGACAGCTTAACTTTAGATGATTTTGTTCGTCATTACTTTGAGAAGTTTGGGCATACACATAGTGTTGAGTTATGCTATGGACAACGTAAGTATTTAGGTCACACAGTTTTGTATTTACCTACTGATGATTCTAAGTCTAAAAGTGCAGTTTCTTTAAATGACATTATTTTTGAGGGTATTGATTTACAAGATTCTTCTGTTGAGGTGATTAAGTTTATTCTGGATGATTTAACGGTTGACTTAGTTGAAAAACTTGTTGAGGGTATCAAACTTAATCGACATCAAGAGGATGATTATGAGTTGGCTTTAACACAGTTACAATATGCAAAAGAAGTAGCAGATAAAAGCAATAACTTTGTTTATTATAAATCAGCTTTGGAATTCTTGTTAGAGACTAAATCAAAACATCCTTGGGGTTTCTATCCATTGGAACTTGTATGCAAAGACAACTTGGTGCGTGGCGATTTAAAGCATATGCTTCCAACTGCTATTAAGAAAATGACAAATGATAACTTAGTTTATAGTTTGGAAGAGTTATTAAATGGGGTAAATTAAATGACAGTACCAAAGATGAGAGCTTGGGACGAAGAACTTTGTCTTATGGTCCCAGATAATTGTTTAGAAAAAGATGTAAGTGGTATAATTTATGAAATTTATTCACCTTTGACGGGTAAAAAGCGACCAATTGCTCACGTTATTAATCCAAGTAATGTCATGCAGTCTTTTCATGTTTTCGATAACTCAGAAGATAAGGTTGAAATTTATGAAGGTGATATTGTTCAATTTGAGGATTACAACCCTCAATCAGAGGACACATTTTATTCTCTCGGTATCGTTGAGCGCTCGGATTTGGGTTTAAATATTACGAACCGTTATACTGTAGAACTTGAAGATTTGTTGTTAGGAAACCATAGACTTGATGTAAAAGTCGTGGGGAATATTTATCAGAATAAAGATTTGTTGGAGAAGTTTAATTGAAATTAACATTAAAACAACTACAAAAATTACACACAGAGGGTCAACTAACTGAGTTTGCTTTGAGTGATTTACCTTCGTATCCAAACTCTTATATGATGGTTGGTTTACATGAGCTAGTTGAGTTTGAGTCTGAACTTCGCAAACAGTTTCGAGGGATCTTTGTAAAACGAGGGATTCAACATTATCAATATGATTTTGAAACAGGAACAGTCTTTCTTTATAGTGAATATGTAGGTTTTAGAGACTCAAACCACTATAAAGTTTCGGTTTCTGAGTTGATAGACATTGTAAACGGCAAACGCTCTTTAGACGAGTTTCCAATTGATTCTGATTTGGACTTATATTGGTTCTTAGAAAATCAAGAGAAAGAGGTTTTGGTTGGTTTGCTCTATAAAGCTATGAAAAGAAAATGAGGACTTCATGAACAACACTATGAACTATAAGGTTTGGGACACCAAAACAAAGCAGATGTTCCAAGTAGAGAGTATTGATTTCATTCAAAAAGAAATTTATCCTATTCACGAAGATGAGTTTAAACGGTTCATTCCATTGTCTGAGGGTATCCTATTACCACAAACTCCTTTTGTAGATAGTAAAGGACAACCGTTGTTTGCAGGTGCTATTATTGAGGTTGCTGATACTGTTTATTTCTCCGATGGTTCTTTCTGTGAAAATCAAGATGAAGCTTACGGTGAAACGGAAATTAAGAACTATTTTGCTTTAGAATTTGATGGGTTTGAATTTTTGCTCACTAAGAGTAAATATGGTTTATTGGAGGATTCAGCTTTATGGGTTTCTCTTTATGAGGATAATGTGCAAGTTTTAAGTGACTTTTTAAATATTTCAGATAACTTTACTGTTGTAGGAAATATTTATGAAGATGCTAATTTGATTGAAAATAAAGAACAAAGTGATTAAAGGTGGTATTTAAACATGATGGAAGAATTATTAAAAGAGTTGTCTGAGTACATGAATAATGGTTTTGAACGTATTGCACGTAAAACAAAGTGGAAGTTGTACTTTGAGCGTTTGAAAGCAAATAATGTAAAAGAAGTATTTCGAGTAGATTTTAAAACTAAGACTGTTCGTTATTACTGTGTAACCCATGATACTCCATTAGCTGATGTTTTGCTTCAGTATGCAACAGATGAGTTTCAGTTTGAGACAGTTGCAGATATTGTAGATTATATTTATGGTGCTTAGTAAAATGATAAAGAATGAGCTAAAAGAAATGCCCCTTTTGATTACTAAAATCGAAGAGTGGTCTAAGGCAAGGGGTATCAACAAATTACCTTACCAAGAACAACGCTACAAAATCATGGAAGAGTTTGGAGAATTGTTTGGTGCTTATTACCGAGGTAACTTAGAAGAGTTGAAAGACTCTCTGGGTGATATTATAGTGACTTTGATTATCTACGTGCAGCAATTTTCAAATGGTGAGCGTAACTTCTTTGAAGAATTTTGGTGGGTAGATACAGATGAGTTTAAGGGTTTGGCTTACCATTTAGACCAAATTGCAACTTCGACTACTTTAATTTATGCAGGTGCGAGTGGTCTTTGGGTTCTTCGTTATGTAATTGCAGATTTAAAGTATATTGCAAAACACTATGGTTGGAGTTTAACTGAGTGTGTGGAACACGCATGGCAAGAGATTAAAGACCGTAAAGGTAGAGTTGTAGACGGTAAGTGGGTTAAAGAGAAGGACTTGAAAGATGCAACAAATTAAGATTTTTACAACAGACTCTGGTTTTAGAGAGAATTGGGTGAGCGCAGACGACAAGGTAAATAAGTGGCTTTCGGAAAATCCAAATGTCCGAATTTTAGATATGCGCTATCAAGCAAATGTTTCCGGTTTTGCTGACAGTGGGGTATCCGCTAATGACTTCCATGAATCTATTTGTTTGCTTTATGAGATTGATTAGATTAGGAGGTTAAACTTATGGCAAAAGAACAACTAGTTAAGATAGACCCTAAAAACTTAAAAGGTTGCTCTATTGAGTTAAAAGCATTACTAAATGAGAAGTTGAACGATAAAGAATTGAAATTAGAAGTCTTTATCTATTCTGATTCAATTAGTCCACTAAACGTTGAAATAGAGGATTATTCCCTAGGTGGCGCAACTGTTTGTGAAGGTTACATTTGGCCAGATATGAGTTTTAATTGGGTACGTAAAAGTTCGTTAGCTCCTCTATATGAAATTAGTTTACTATCAGTAGGTCAAGTCGCCAAAATTAAACGTTGGACAAGACGTTATATGGAGGAACTTGCGACTTATTATGAAGATGAAATTAGAAAGGATATTTGATTATGGCTTGGAGACTGCATGATTTAGTTCATCTGTATTTAACAGAGATTCGGCTTTCGGACTTGGAGACGACTAAAAATCCTTTAGGTTTATGTGATGATTTACTTGATCCAAATGAACGAGAGTTATTGTTTACATTTAGTCCAATAACACAAGAGGTTTTTGATGTTTTCGATGAGATTGCTCGTTGTAAAAGCAAATATGTTACAACATTAGGGCAAGTTTTAGATTTTGTAAAATTCTGTGCAAAAGACCGTTCTAAGTATTCTTACTCGGTTTTAGCAGGTGATTTGTCACCAGAAGATTTACCAAAATTGAATTTAGCTGATGATTTATTGGTAGTTATTGAATTTGAGGATTGAGGGTATGGTAGAAGAATTGAAACCTTTCCGTATTAACTTTAAAAACGGAGACCAAACCATTTTCATGGTTCAAGACCAAATCTTGAAGATTTTCTTTAGAGATGACTATGGTTGGTTAAGCGTGCCGGACGAGATGTACAATCGCACGTGGTCTTACATCAAGCGTAAAGGTATTACTTATATTTCGGATTCTGAGTTGCTAGAATTATCAAAACAGTTCACAAACGGCTCAGATTTGCTAATTACAAAATAGAAAAGGAAATATTTTATGAATTTAACAAAACCGGTAAAAATTGGAATTGCTATTATTGCAGGACTTGTCCTACTTGGACTTTTTCGTTTAACCGCAGTTAAACGAATCCCTGCAAACACTGTTGGGGTTAAAGTAAGTGCCTTTGGGGGTGTCCAAGACACCACACTCCAAACAGGGTATCACCTAAAACTGCCTTTTATTGATCAGGTTTACACTCTTCCCACTTCGGTACAAACGAAGACTATGGAGAAGATTACAACTCAGACCAAGGATGGTCAGTGGTTGAATACTAATATTGACGTTAAGTATCGTGTGAATAAGGAAAAAGCCATGACTGTATTCTCCAATTATACTAATTTGGAGAATGTTAACAACAGTGTGGTTTCACCTGCAGTTCAACGGGCAATTGAGTCCGTGACGGGTAATTACGACATTTATGATATTCTTGGAGACAAGCGTACCGAAGTATACGAAATGATTGACAAAGCTCTAAAAGACAAGTTTGAGTCGTATGATTTAGAATTTGTCTCATTCACAATCACCGACCAAGATGCCGGTGATGAGATTGAAGCAGCTATCAAGAACGAAAGTGTTAAGCAGAAAGAGATTGACACTGCTAAACAAGAGAAAGCTAAGGCTGAGGTAGAGGCTGAGACTAAGAAAGTCCAAGCTCAAGCTGAGGCGGATACTGCTATCATTCGTGCTGAGGGGGAAGCTAAGGCAAACAAGGTAAAATCAGACTCTATTACGGATAACCTTATTCGTATGAAAGAGGCAGAAGCCAGAGAAAAGCATGGTTGGGTTACTGTCAACGGTACGGGTAGTACGATTGTGCAGCCATAATTAGAAGTAGGTGATTTAAAATGGGTTGGTTTATTTCTAATTGGTTTCTAGGAACTACTTTTATAGTTTGCTTAGGTTCTGCGTGTTTAATGTTGTTAAGTGACTGTGAGTCAGGTATGCAGAAACTTCGTTGGTTTAAGTGTACCTATATTGGCATCTTTGCTTTTTTGATTTGTTTTACAACTATACTGGTTGGAAATCTTAAAGTAGAGACAGTTTATGCAACTGATTGGAAACAAATCTATCAAAATGATAAAGATATTGATTTGACTCTAGCTTTTGATGACGATTTTGAGTATAAAATTCCTTTGAACGAACCTCTTGCTAAAACTCAGATTTACAATAGTGGCGATAATTCAAAGGTTTTAAACTACACTCACTACTTGACTTTAAAGAAAGATAATGTGAGCTTAACTCGAAAAGCAAAACTAACTGAGCTAGTAGGTGAAACAGGTAGCGCTGCAAAAGTTGTTAAAGTTGAATATCGTAAAATTGATTATACGTACAACAGACTATTTAACTTTGTAGGTTCCCATGAAAAATCAGAATATGATGGTGAACTGCGTTTGACTTTTGACAATGGAGAGGGTGCTATAACAAGTGATGATTTAAGTAACTTTTTAGAAAAGTAACTCTCGGTATCCTTAAATTGAGCAAGACTTTAAAGGTCTTGCTTTTTATATTTGACAAATATATTTATTTTTGATATAATAAAGAAAATAGAAAATGAGGTTTAAATTATTATGTATTCTGAAGGAATTGACCGTTTAACGGTCTATGGTTCAAGTAATATTGAGTCAAAGTTGCAGACAAAATTGCATGAGGGTAGTTTATATTCGGTATCTTTTTGTGACAGTGGTTCTCCTATATTCGAGGATTTTGAGTTAGATAAGGAATCCACAATTCAACAAGTTTTGGACTATCTTGATTATAGGTTTGCTATTATAGATTTTAAAGGTTCTAAAGGTGCTTGTAAGATTACTTTAGTCAATACTGATTATACAATTAAGATTGAGAGTTGTTTTTAATTATAGAAAGGATGTTAAATATGACTGATTGGTTTTTAGATAAGTCTCACCTTGGTATCGTATCGAGTATTTTAGGTGTAATTGCGTGTTTTTGCGCTGCTATTTTACTAGATTCAGTAGTAAGTGATGAGAAACTTTTCACACTTTCACTCCTTTTTTCAGTTATTATTTTTGTACTAACTCACTTTACTTTAGAGACTTTTACTAAACAAGAGTTTGTTTATAAAAAAGATTGGGTGTCTGTTTATGATAGAAAGCTTGATTTTTCTGATGTGTTTTCATTAACTTGGAGAAGTAGTTCAGATAGTCTTGTTACCTTAACTCCTAATAATATGTTGACTAAATCCTTGTTTGAAGAACTTAAGAAATATAGTTCTGGGAATTTAGTTGGTAAGGTCACTCATAAGCAAAATAAGAAACAAAGTTCAGCTTACGTTATAATGAGTGAAGTGGTAGATTTAAAGAATTTAGATAGTTATTTAACTAAGGTTGAATATAGAAAACTCAAAGGGTATCGAAATCGTTTAGGTTTTTTAAGAGGTAACGTTCAAGAATTTGAGACTATAAAGGGTGTTTTGCGTTTGACTTTTGAACAAGAGAAAGCAGAGACAATTTTTGATTAGATAGATGTTTTTAATTAGGAGATGAAAGAATGGACAAATTATTTGATGAATTGGCGAAATCGCTAAATGTGAGTACAGACTTAGTACAACAATTTGTGGGAAACTACCCACAATTGCGTTCCCAATGGCAACTATATAAGATTTTCGACTTGTGGGGTGACCTTATTAGTTTTGCGGTTTTTGTAACTTGGGGTATTTTGATTTATTTGGGCTTTAAGTACCATTCCGATTTAGGTTATTCTTCTGAGGAAGAAGTTAACGTTGTTCGTAAGCGTTGGTTAAAGAAATTAGCAGTATCTGTGGTTGTGCTTTGCATTATTGATTATGTTTTGCTTTCTCTTCAAACTGTTTTTGCCCCAGATATCACTATGTTGTTTGAGGTTTTGAAACAGTTGAAGAAATAAATTTAAGTGGAATGGTCAACTCTCTAAGAGAGTTGACTTTTTTATTGTTTTTTAGTAAACTAATAAAAATAAGAGAAAGAAAGTTAGAATTTTATAGCTTTGGGTGTATTGTTAGTATGGTTAGAAAATATGTATCTCAACATGATCAATATGGTGGGGAAATTACACTTACAAAAGAAGATTTAGCAAGACGTATTCGTTTATTTAATTCCGATATAAACGTAAAGGAGCTAGGTATAAAGATAGTAGTAACTGGAAGTTCAGAAACTTACGCATATCACACTCAATTGTGTAGTGATTATTGCACAATAAGATTTATGATATATGCAACAGGTGATTGGGGTCTTCGTTCAGACTATCCCTTATCGAGTGAAACGTTAGACTTATACTATAGAGCTTGGGAACTTTGGAAATTAAAAGGCTTAAGTTTCGATTTATAACAGGGAAAAACAAGTCCACGACTTGTTTTCTTTGTGTTTTTGTGCTATAATAAAGAAAATTAAAAAGAAAGGAAGAAATCATAATTTGAAAACCAAAGAAGAAGTCTTTGAGTTAGTAAAACACTACCTAATAGATTTAGACTCGGTATCTGAGGTCGCTACTCAGCGAAAGTACATCCATGATGAGATTCAGTCTTATTTAGTTGAGAACTACTTAGGGTTTGCAACAAGTCCTTCGGTCAATGTTGAGTTAATGAATGCTTTAGATGAAGTAGGTTGGCTTGATAAAGGTACATTTACCTTGGAGGGTCGAGTAGTTGTACCTATACGTAATGCAGATGGTTCGATTGCAACTTTAGTAGGTTGGCGAAAAGGGTTTCCAAAATACTATACGATTGCAGATAAAGACTTCTCTAAAGAAAGTCATTGGTTTAACTTAGATAGAGCGTTAGATAAATCATTTAATGGAGATAGCCGTTACCGTGGTTCTGTCGTGGTAGTTGAGGGTATCTTTGATGCTCTCCATTTGGATGCTTATGGTGTACCGGCTATTGCGACTATGGGTTCTGACGTGAATGCTTATAAAGGCGCAGTTCTTAATTTATTTGATAAAGTCATTTGTGTCCCGGATAATGATAAAGTAGGTCAAAAGGCTTTACTCGAGAAGAAGTGGCAAGTACCTACTAATTCGACTTTCTTGTATGTAGAAGAGAAACGGTATCAATTTGGAGAGGGTCTATCCTTTCAAGTAAAGGATATAGACAACTTTTTAAGTTTATTTGGTTCTCAGATACATGAGGTGTTAGTTCCTTTGGTACAAAACAAAGGTGCAGTAGTGGAGAGGTTGAGTTTATGAGCGATGTGCTAGATATTTTACTTTATGATTTGATTAATAAGCGTGAAGAAGTTCCAGTAGGTTCACTTTGGCGACACATTAAGTCGGATACACTTTATACAGTCAAAGACATTGTAGTAGTGGAATCTGATTTAACTCTTGCGGTATCTTATAAGCGACTTGGAGACAGTTCTCATCTGCATTGGCTCCGTCCATTAGATGAGTTTTTAGATGGTCGTTTTGTAAAGCTATAACTTAGATTTAAAGGGGTATATTTTGGCAGAGATAACTATGGAAGATAAGATAAACTATTGGAAAGATTGGATTGGTCTAGGTTCTGAGTGGTTAACAGTCGATTTTGAACCTATTGCAATTATGGTTACAGACATTGTATATTGCAGTGATACGGATTCGATTGAGGTAGAGTACATTTCTGAGGATAATCCTCATTCGATTAATTTTAGTTCAGTAGCCGAATTTGTAGATGGTCGTTTTATTCGTAATTATAGATAAAATTAAAAGTGAAAGTAGGTAATACATGAAAATTATCAAACGTAATGGTTCAACAGAAGAATTTGATGCAAATAAGATTTATGCTGCGTTGATTAAAGCAGCACAATCGGTATTTGTAGTAGGTGATGATTTAAGAAGCAATCTAGCGCACATTGCAAAAGGGGTTGCTTTGCAGTTGGAAGAGTCTAATGCAGAGTTTGTAACTATTTCAATGGTTCAAGCTTTGGTAGAAGAGAAGTTACTCTCAGCGGGGTATCTCCACATTGCAGAACACTATATTTCTTATCGTTTACAACGTGATATTGAGCGTACAGGTTATGTAGGGAATGTTGTAGTTCATTTAAAATTGGAGCAGGTTCCTTTAAATTAAAGTGTCAAATTCGTAGAAAACAGTTGACATTCAGCTTACTTTATGGTAAACTATATAGTAAAGTTAGATGTGAATCTAACTTTGACCTAGAATGTTTGGGTGTTGGTAACCGTAGTTCAGTTTTTTAAAGTCTTTTACAATTCTTTAAATATTTTAAACTATTTGTTAGTAGATTTGTTATAAATTTAATGATTCATTTAGATTCGTACAATTAAATTTGGACTGAAACAAGACATTAAGCTTAGGTGAAATAACAAATCGACAAAAGTAAAACATGATAAGACTATATAAGTCTTGGATTGTATAGAGGGTAGTCGCAGTCGCCTCAACTCCGACTCTTGCGCAGTACGCTGCGCAAGAGTAAGATGAGAAACAACTTTAGTTGGAAACTTTAATTTTGTTAAGAAATTAAAGAACTGTTTAACTGTAAAAGGTTAGGCACTCATAGAGTTGTATTTCATTGCAACTCGAACTTTTTCATCAACATTCCTTTTGGTGATGACTCCTTATTAGGTTATGAATTGTAGAAGGTTCATAACCTATTCCAATCTTAGATTGGCATAATTATGATTATTTCACATAATTATAACTTCTTTTCTTTTTTAATTGCGTTAAAGACTGTAAAAGGTCTTTAGCGTTTACTTGTCACTTTTTTAATAAACCCACCGTCTTCGGTTTTTAATAAACTTTTTATTTATGACGAGGTTTGAATTAAATTTAACTTTTAAAAGTAAACCCACATCTTAGAATTATCTAAGAGAGGGTCTAGGGGTATTGTAGGGTGCCTTTAGCGAAAATAATGACTTGCTCTACAAGTCATTATGGAGCGTTAAGAATTAAATGGTATATTTAGACTTATGTTTAACAGTTGTAATAACCATTTGAACCTATTGATTCCAAAGTGGCAAATTACAGGTGCGTAATTGTAAAAGGTTGCACACTTATATGAGATAATTGATTGAGTTATCTCAGAACAGAGATGTGAAGGTTTACCTCACATGCCATATCATAATATTTTCGATTTCGGGTTATGAGTTGTAAAAGGCTCATAACTCTTAGAGGTAAGGTTGGAGTGTGTTCCTTACCTCTGAACGGTTTCATTTGCCTAACCTTTTGATGAGGTTTTGGTCATTCCTTTCTATTTGGGTTACAAACTGTCAAAGGTTTGTAGCTCTTAGGTAAGGCTTCTTACCGTAAACCCTACTTGATAGGGTATCATATACATTTGACTGTCGAGATGATAGGCACAACCAATGAAAGCACATTTGAACAATTTCAATTGTGATGTGTTTCTCGTTGGTTTTTATGTACGGCTGAGAAGTCGCACTGTTTGTTTTATAAATACCTTAAAGACTTTGTTTGTCTGGATTTTTAACTAAGAGTCTAACTCTTCTTTCAAAAAATTTAATTACACAAATAAAAAGAAAGACAATCATTACAAAAGAAAGTGAAATTCACTTTAAATTCTATGACAATTCTAAGAAAAAGCTAAGAAAAAATCTAAGAAAAATCTAAGAAAACTCTAAGACTAAAACAAAGAAAAATTTTTGAGGTAAAATAAGATGGTAAAATTCGATCCAACACAGATTTCAGAAGAAAAATTGGCACAAATGACTCAAGTTTTGGCTAAAGATACTGCTGGTGCTAAGTACTCACAACTCACTGAGCTTGGTGAAAAACTTGGTATTAAAATCTTTAACCGAGCAAGCATGGGGTATACAAACCAACAATTGCTTGTGTACATCCCACGTATGGGTATTCCAACTCTTGATGAGTCTGGAGACTTGATTCCATTCCGTGTACCAATGCGTAGTGTCACTATGAAGAAATTCAACAACGGTGACAGTAAGAGCAACTGGGCAGGTACTATGCCTTACTTTGAAGAAGCTAAGGAAGAAAATCGCATCTTCACTGAGTGGGGGCAATCAGGTAACAACCAATACTTGAAAGACTTTATTTCTGCTGCTTTTGATTTGCGTCGTGCTAAAATTGAGTTGGAGTTGGCTCGTAGAGGTTATTCTTCTGTGGCTGAGTTGATTCAAAACGAACCTCAGTATAAAGAAGAAAAAGACTTCACAAAAGACTTTATGGAGTATGTGTTCTTGCAAGTTGCACAGAACTCAGAAATGTGGTTCCCTATTGTTAAGATTACTACTGAAAAGGATGCTAAAGGTAAGTTCACAACAACACCTGAGAAACAACCTTTGTTGGATGAAAATGGTAACCCAACCGTAGTAAGTAAGCAAGTACCTCGTTATGAAATGAATGGTAAACCGTTGGTTGATAACGATGGAAATCAAATGTTTGAAGACCGTAAATTCTCTTACACTATTGAGGGTGAGTTGATGTGGCACAAGCTTTCAACAAAAGCCTTCTCAGAGAAATTGGCTAAAGCATTTGAGTTGCAAATGAAACAAGAGGGTGTCACTGAACTCGGTGGTTTCTTCGTTCTCTTCAACTATGAAATTGATGAGAAAGCTCTTGAAAAAGCAAAAGGTAATGGTGGTTCAGCATTCACTTCTGAGGATGCTAAGTCTGGTGCATCCTTGAATGTTCAAGTAATGCCTAAGATTCCTCCATTCTTGGAGCTTTATGAAACTATTGAGCATCTTGGTTTGCAAGAGCAGTGGGATAAAGAGGCACAAGCTCATTACAACGCTCTTTACTTGGTAAGTACTGTTCGCAACTGCGAATTGTTGTCTGACGAGGAAGTAAACGCTAAGTTAGATAAACTTTACGGTAGTCTTGAGCATGTAAGACAAGAAATTGAGAACATCAACACAACTGCTGAGAACTTGCGTAAAGCAAACTCTGCAGAGGGTTCAACTTCTCAAATCACTGCTTCTGCAACTAACCGTTTAGGTGGTGGTCTCAGTCAACTTCCTCCGGGTGTTGAAGTAGACCCAACTGCAGGGCTAGAATTTGGTTCAGCAGAAACTACTGCTGAATAAGTAACTATAAAAGCTCTTGGTCTTTGAGCTTATCTACTGAGGGTAGATAAAGGGTATCTTATAAAACAAACTGAGGTCAGACTCTTTTGGGTTTGACCTTTAACAAAGAGAGAAATCTCTTTGTTTTCACTAAGTTTCTATACATTACTAGGAATTTTGTGAAGATAAAGAGAAAGGAATGTGCGTTAGTGACAACTATTGTAGATGAATTATTTTCAGAATTACAGAGTAAGGGTGAAAGTAAGAGTAGTTTGAAACAAAACTCCTTATTTGAATCAGATGAGCATCGTACCTATTTAGAGGGTATTATTGCTAGGGGTCAAAAAGCTAAATTATTAGCTTGGGAAGTTGAAAACTTTGCTCAATATGAAAAAGAACGTTTTGAGTTTGGTTCTCATTGGGTATTGCTACTTAAAGCTTTTAACTCTACGGGTAAGTCGAATGCTTTAAAAGCCTTAGAGTATAATTTAACCACAAAAGGAATTGGGTTAAGTTTTGCTAAAGGTTTAATTAAGCATGGTTCTTTAGAGTCTAAAATTACTACATTTTGGTCAGATGGTTTGGAAGTTGAGTACTACTTAACTAGAACTAGTCTAGGTCCCCGTTCAACCTTTAGGAATGGGTATCGAGTTTATTTATCAGAAGACGGAAAGCGTACTGAGATTTATAACACTCTTGTAGACGGTCGTTTTGTTAAAATCACTGAGACTCCTAGTTTTCTAAAGAGGTACTTTAATTTAGCTGAGGTTAGTGGTCGTTATCTGAACTTATTACGTGGTTCTGAGGGATTACCAGTTTTAGAGCAATCACCAGCTTCACTTAATAAGATGCTTTCACAAGCAGCAGATTTAGAGACTGCAGAGCAAGCGATTAAGCGTATGACTGATGATAACAAAGAGACTTTTCAACAGTTAGAGGTAGTGGAGGGTAGAATTCGTGTTTACTCTCAGGATATTGTAGAGCGTAGACATTTAACTAAGAATGTAGTTACTCAGTTAGAAACTGCGACTAAAGACTATGAGCGTACAGAAAAACTTGCAGAGAGTGTTTATTCTGTTTTAGATGATTTAAAAGCTATTCAAGGTTTACAAGGTACAACTCAGATTGAGGAAGTAGACGTAACTTCTTTGAAACAGTTGCAATCTATACAGTCTAAGTTAGCAGAACTCAGTTCGCAAATTTCATTACCACAAGTAGGTACTATCTCAAGTAAAGAACTATCTAGTTTACAAACTGTAAATACTTTGATTGAAGAGTTGTTATCGGTTAAGAGTTTTGGAGATGCACCTACTGTAGGTTCTTTAAAAGTTTTGGAGATATTAGGTGCTTTACAGAAACAGTTAACTTCTTTACAGGATTTAGGTGGTTTTGGTTTAGCTCCTATTACAAGCACAGACTCTTTAGTTTCTGTTCAGTATTTAGATAGTCAGTTAGATGAATTATTTGCTTTAGATAAGTCTCTCTCAGAGGAACTTTCTGCTAAAGCAGAGTGTTTTAAAGAGAGCGAACACTTATTAGAAGAGCTAAAAGCACAAGGGTATCCAGTTGGTGTATGTTCTCATTGTGGTCATTTATCTATTACACAACCTTTTAAAGTTGGTTCTACAGTAGTTAGTCCACATGAGCATAGCTGAGAAGTACCAGATTAGCTTAGATTTAATTTTAAAATATCTTAGGTCTATTTCTATCTATTAGAATTAAACTGTGATAGAGAGCAAATAAGAGCGTTTTGAGAGGTGTATATTTTTGAAAAAAGTAATAGGTAACACCTCAGTTACTTTTGGAGACCGTCACATTGAGAATGTGTATAGAGGTCAACACATAAATTACCAAGAGAACTGTTATTGGTGTATGGATAAGACTTTGGAGAGAGTTCAACTTCTCGAACCAGAGTTATATAATGAAACGGGCGATTTTATTGGAGTTCGCACAGGGGTTTCTTGGCTCTCAGGCGACCGTATTATGTTAAGTCGTACTATGAAGTTTTTGGACTCTATAAAAGGGCATAAGGTTATTAACCGTGGAAATCATGATTTACATGGTTCAGAAGAGCGAAATGATTACTTATTTTTATCTTCTTTAGGGTATTTTGACTCTCCAGCTCATTTGACTGAATCTGATGAGCACGTAGGTAGGGTTATGTTGGAGTCACCAGATTTAATTGACCCGGATACACAAGAGCCAATGCGAATTGTTTTTCACTATGTACCTTATGGTAAAGAGTTTGAAAAATTGAATATTGTTGAGGGTGTCACAAATATTGCGATTACGCACAATGACTTTAGAATTGGTTTAACTAATTTTACGAACAACCCAGATGCTATTGATTTGGTAATGCATGAGCCTTTTTACGGAGTTGACTTAATTTTAAATGGTCATATTCACGAACCTAGTGAATTAAAATCGTTTAAAACAGAGGGTGGAACTACGTGTGCATTTATGAATGTAGGTTGTATGGCTCGTCCTAAGCGTACAGAAGATTATAGTTTTGTATGGTGTGCAGTCGTTAAAATGCGTAAAAATCCTCACACGGGCTTACCAGAGGTTCATTTTGACCCACAGGTGTTTGAGTTAAAACCACCATCTGAGATTTTCTTGGAAGATACTGAGGGTTCAGTAGCAGAACAAGTAAAAGCTGAGGGAAAACAAGCTCAGTTATCAGAAGCGTTGGAGGGTTTGAGAGATTTCAACTGGGCAGGGGTATCTTTGTCGGATAGGTTGGAATTGATGGTTTTAGAACCTAACATTAAAGATTTAATTAAGCGTTACTTAGAGATTTAACATATATTAAAGAATAGAAAGGGCATACTATGTCAGTAGAAGAAACATTGGCTCGATTGGAGTCACTAAATGCACAAGCAGTTCAACACAACAAGAGAGAAGTTGAAATTAATGGGTATAAAAAAGCTCGTATTCAGAATATTTTACATGAGGTTGAGATTTTAAACTCACTAGGGTATTCTTTAAACATGGAGCTTGCAAGTGAGACTGAATTTACGAAAGAGTCTATTGATGCGTTTAAAGCCTTGTTATCAGAAGTTACTTCTAAGAAAGAGGAAGAGGCAGACCGCCTTGAAGCTTTCTTTAAAGCAGTAGAAAATAAAGATTACGATGCTATTAAAGAGCTTACAGGAGAAGATGTTTCTGTTGTTTCTTATGATGTTGAAGTTACAGATAGTAAATCAGTTAAAGAAGAAGCTAAAGAGGTTTCTGCTCAGTTATTGGAGAATGAATCTGTTGTTGAGATTGCAGAGGGTACATCTCCTTTGATTAACGAGGAATTTAAAGAGGTTAAACCTAAGGAAACTCCAGTAAGTGAACCCGTATCCTTGACTAAACAAGAAGAAGCACCTTCGTCAGATGCAGCTAGTTTTTTAGAGTCTGCTCTTAATGGTTCAAGTACAAAAGTAGTTGAAAGTGTTAATGTAGAAGTGCCAGTAGAGGTTATGGAAACAGTAGAACCTACTAAAACCTCAGAAGTAGTTACTGAGACACCTCAGACAGAAACACCTACGACTGTACCATCAGGATTTGAAGGTTTTAACTTTACAGGTTCTGATGACTCTACAGGTTCTTGGGCGGATAACTTTAAACTTTAATGGAGGTGTTTCAGAGTGTTTTTAAAAATTGAATTTGATACATTGGCTGAAGAAAGTCGTTTATTGATTGATACTGTAAAGCGTTCAGTAATCAGTGCTAATGACAAAAATGTTGTTGTCAAGGTAGAACCTAGCGGAGTGGTATCTTTTCTAGCGCTTACAGATATTGTAGTTGCTAAAACAAGTGTAACAACTTCTGCAGTAGAGGTTACTGATTTTGAGGGTGAAGAGCCTATTTACTTCCAAATTCCGGCTTTAACTTTAGAGAAGTTGCTTTCAACATACTCGGCAAATGAATTAACAACTCCACTGAATGTAACTTTCCATCCTTTAACAGATACAGAGGTTGCAATTACTGTACAAGAGAGTTTGAAGTTACCCGATAAAGAAGAAGAGATTCGTAATTCTTCTTTGAGGTCTAAAACTCCACCATTTTATATTTCTGACTTGTATCGTTTGGAGTATATTAGTATTGCAGAAGATGAGAGTATTACGTTTACAGAGTTGACAGAGCAACAACGTGAGGATATGATTCAAACCTTGAATGATTTGGCTCCGTATACACCTGCAACTAATGAGATTTACAATGACTTGATTTTTGAACCAACCAAAGGTATTCTTGAGTTTTATAAAGAGACTTATATGCCTACGGTACAAAACAATATTGACTTTTTCTTAAAAGAGGGTGGTCTTCGTCCTATGAGTTTGATTGCCTTAAAAGACTTATTGTCTAAAGGTTTGTTCTCATTTTATAAAGATGAAGAAAAGCATTTCTTTGTATTGAAACAAGGGTCAACAGTATTGGGTGTTTTATATGATGCAGATGTAACATATCCTCCTAACCCATTGGATCAACTTGGAGATTTACCTTGGGTATCAATTTCTCGTCCTTTGGTTGAAATGTACTTAAAACGTATCAATTCTTTGAGTGGTTTGATGTCTGCTGAGAAGATTCAGCTTGTAATTTCAGAGGATTTGAAGTCAGTTACATTTAACTATGGTGATTTGAGTTTAACTGCTCCTATTTCGCAAGTTCATAAGGTTACAGAAGGTAGTCAAGCTAATTTAGAGTTAGGTGGTTTCCACTTTGGACTTACACCTGTCTACTTTGATTACTTGTTGTATGGTAAAGGTGACTTTGCAGATGATATTCGCTTTGCTTTTGCTTCATTTGGTAGTGTAGTAGCAGTAAAAACATTTGACTCTTCTAACATTTGGTCTGTTGCTATGAGTAGTGAGTAAGCGAGGTGTTTAGATGGTTTCCGACACATTTTCAAGTCGTCTAGGTGCTATTAAACAAGACTTTTCTTTAAAGGAAGATAGGTTGCAGAAACGCCAAGAGGACATTATATATTTAGAAGAGCTACGAACTTTGTATTTGGATAGAGCTAAGGCTTTGCAATATGTGGTTATGTTGAGCAATGATAGTACAAAAGGTTTGCGTGACTACATGGAGGGTATCATTAATCGTGCATTAGCTTTGGTTTTTGGGGAGAATGTATATAAGTTCTCTTTGATTTCAGATTTGAAAGCTCAGAAAGTACATTTGAATTTGTTAGAGTTCAAAAACGGTCAATGGAATGAATTGGTTATTGGTAAACAAACAGGAGATGGGATGGGTCAAATTATTGCCTTTCTGTTCTCTGTGGTTTTAACTGAGATTACAAATCACCGTATGTTGTTTGTAGTAGATGAACTTATGGGTGGTCTTCACGAAAAGGCAGTAGAGCTAGTTCAGCGTTGTATTGCAGAATTTGAAGGTCATGGTGGTCAATTTGCTATGATTGAGTATACTTTTGAAGACTTTGGTAAAGAATTGATGTTAGCGTTCGACATTAAGAAAGAGCGTACTAACATTGTGGATTCGAGAGAATATCCACTGTTACCAGAGGAAAAAGAAGAGGTTGTAGCTTAGAAGAAATGGGTATCTAATTAGATGCCTTTTTCTTTTTTTTTTTTGTTGCTAACTATACTATAATTCGATATACTTAAACTAAAACTAGTTTAAATGTAGAGGGTTATTATTTTGCGTGTATTAGATACAATTTTAGATTTCCCAAAGGGTGTTTGGGGAGAAGACAGGTATTTTGTAGGGAAAGATACGGTAGGTGTTATTGATGGTTCAAGTCCTATTTCTGTAGTTCCAGTTAGTTCTTATTACTCACAAGCCGAGTGGTTAGCTGAGAGTTTGGCTGAAAGTTTACCCATTTGTTTAGGTTTAGAGTTACCACAAGCTTGTAAGTTAGTGACAGATAATTTAAAAACTGCACAAGGGTATTCTTTAGATAATTCTTTAAAACCTTGTTGTACCTTTGCAGGCTTGCAAGTAAGTGATGACACTTTAACAGGGTATGTTTTAGGTGATTGTACTATTGTGTTAGAGTTTATCAATGGTAGAATAGAGACTTTAAGCGATAATCGAATTAGGCAGTACTCAAATTTAACGCGAGAGTGTGTTTTAGAAGCTCGTAAGCAAGGTTTAGACGAAGTTGGCGTAGTTGCTGCACAAATGACTAAAAACAGAGAGAAGATGAATGTTGATGGTGGTTTTTGGACTGTTGCTTTAGATGATTCTTACGAAACGGAGTTTTTAGTAAGAACTTATGATATGCGACACTTAAAGCGTTGTTTGTTGTTTTCTGATGGGTTTGAAAGATTGTTTGTACATGATATAGTTAAAATAAAAGATATTTTAACACAGAGAGTATCATTAGATACTGCTTTAAAGAAGTTGAGAGAATATGAATCTAAGGGTTTGGTGTCTGAGGTTAAGCCGCATGATGATGCAGTTGCTCTTTTGGTTTCTTTTTTATAAAAGAAAACTATGAAATCCCTTGCAAACACAAACTTATTTACGTTTTTTATTGACAAATCCTTATTTATTTGATATAATAGTGGAAAATAAATTAATAAGGAGCTTAATTGGGATGAAAAAGACACCAATTTTTCTAGCAACTACGTTTGCACTGAGTACTTTTTTAGTGAATCGAGGTGTGAATGCAGATGAGGTTTCAACGACAAGTGAACCTAAGGTAACTGAGGTTGGGGTATCTACAACTGAGAGTACTGTAAGTACAACATCAGAAACTTCAACTGCAAGTACTTCTACAACTATGGTTGAGTTTACTGAGCCGAACACAAGTACTACAGAGGTGAGTGAAACACCAACTACAGAAACTAATAAAGTTTCTGAAGGTGTATCTGCTGAACCTACTAAGGTTACTAAAGAAGGTTCAGAGATTACCGTCACTAATCCAAAAGTAACAGTAGACCAATCAGAGGGTGCTGGGAAATATAATACTTTCAAAGTAAAATATGAAAATGTCACAATTCCAGATGAGATTTCGGTTAATGAAGGTGATAAAGTTGTTCTTACTTTGCCTAAAGAAGTAAAATTCCAAACATCGTTTGAGTTTGACGTAAAGAACCCAACGCAAGACGTTGTTGGTAAAGCTTACGCTGATTCAAAATCAGGTAAGTTGACAACAATTTTCAACAATTACTTCCACACTCATCCAATTAAAAAACAAATGTCGTTAACATTTGATGCTCAATGGACTGATGTTGTTGAGTCCGGTAAACCTGTAACTGTTAATTTTAATGGTACACTGGTTACCGCAAATATCGCAAAAGAACAAGAAATCGGTAAAGATGAATTGGTTGCTAAATGGGGTGGTCAAGATAAAGATGACCCAACTGTTATCAATTGGACTATTCGTGTAAATTATGCACGAAGAGTACTTAATACAGTTACCTTGCTTGACACTTTTAGTGATAATCAAAAGCTTGTAGATGACTTCCTAGAAGTTGGGTATGTGGATAGTGTAGACCCTTGGGTTTATGCTGGTGATGCTAAAAACCTAGTTAAGTCTATGGTTAAAAATCCAAATGGTTTTGAGTTAACGTTGGCTCGTTTAGAGCGAATGGTTTACGTTAATTATAAAACTAAGTTAACTAGTCCAGTTAAAGAGAGTGTTAATCCTACGAATGAGGTTAAACTAACTGCGGGGGATGTAACTGCTAAGTCTACCATTGAGGTATCACTTGTTGGTGGTAAAGGTAATGCAGTTGGTGAAAACAAACCTAAACCTACTTGGGAACTACCGAATGATGCTCCAGTTGTTGAGCTACCAGAACTGAATCTTAATGATGTACCTCAAATGCCACCAGCACCTATTTTGGAGGTACCAGAACTAGATATTACAGGCATTCCTATGATGCCACCACCTCCTACTTTGAAAGTGCCAGAATTGGATATTACGGGTATTCCGATGATGCCACCACCACCGGTTGTGGAAATCCCAGAATATAAATTACCTAAGGTTGAAATACCGATTACGAACTCTAATCGTAAAGATGATAAACCTAAGAAGACTGAAACTCCAAAACCGATTGAACCTAATAAAGATGAGACTCCAAAACCAATTGAACCTAAGGTAGAAGAAACTCCTAAAGTATGGGATGCACCTAAGCCAGTTGAGGTAAAACAGACTGTGTATAATGCAAATCCACAGTTGCCTAACACAGGAGAGTCTTCAACTTCTCTACTTACATTTGTAGGAGCGTTTGTTTTAGGTACTTCTATGTACTTGTTGCGTAAGTCTAAGGAAGAAAATTAAAAAAGAATTAAAATAGTTTGCAGTAATGCAGGCTATTTTTTATTTTTTAAAACGATAGTAGATAAGAAAACATAAAAGAGGTTTTGGTTATGTATGATTTATTGAAGGGTTCACAAGGAGTTGTGTCTTCTAAGGTGACGAATAAATACGTTGAAAATTTTGAAAGGCTTTTGTGTGCGGGTGCGTACAAGCAGTTAAAAGAGCGAAAAGATAAAGGGATAACAGATGGTGTTATTTCTAAATTCTCACCTAATAATGTTCGTAGAGTAATTTTAGGTTTAGATGGTATTTATGTTCAGTTTTATGTTTCACCAGTAAACTTTAAAGCTAAGGAACAATTTGTACCTATTACATTTACAGAGCAATTAGGGTTAGAGCTTTCTGCTGAGAGTAAGTCAACCCCAGTTACAAAGGTTTTGAGAGGAGATAGTCGTTCTTTATTTGGTTCCCGTGTCTTTTCTAGTGTGGAAGAGATTATCGTATTAAGCAGCAGTCCAAGTGTCCAAGGGTATCTTTTAGAGAATCATGGTCTTGACTGGTTTTTAGACCCAAGTAGAAAACAGACAGTAGAGTCTTCTTTCAAGCGTTTGAGAGTAGTTGGTTTGGTTGAAGACAGTATTACGTGTAAAGAATTTGTAGATAGTCATAGAGAGCAAATCAATGACCCGTATGGTTTGATTTTACGGGATACTGATTTGAATTATGTAGGTGCTTTATTTAACGATGATTTGTATTATCTTCGTACGGCTCTTCGTCCACAGTACTATGAAATGGACGAAGAGGGGGGTGTTTTATGGAATTACTTCCAAGAGGTTAAAAAAGGAACACCTAAATCAACTAAACCTGTGGAGACTAAAGAGATTGGAGATGGTTTCTTAAAGGATTCAGACTTAATTTTAGTAAGTAATTTCTTAGGTTTAGTTAAGGTTCTTGAGACCTATCAACAAGAAATTTCGGTTTCTTTTCCAACTTTAAAAGAGACCTTAGAGGTTGGGGAGCATAATGGAGCTTTAGCTAAAGAGTATGTAAGTTCTATGGTTGCTTTTGTAAAAGAGCATCGAGATATTACTTCATATCCAACACCTAAGGTTTCGATTACATCAGATACAACTTACTTAAGAGCTGTTTCCGTGGCTAATTATCTTATGAAGAATAAGGATAAAGTAGGTTTAAGTAAGGGTGTATATTCAGTTTTCATAGGGTATCTCACTGCTTTAACTACGTGTTTAGAGTTAGCTTTGGAGGATATTACCTTTGACTTTATGAGTTCTGAGTTTGTTTCAAAATATGAGAGAGCTTTAGAGTTCTACTTTAGTGCTTTATCTGAGGTAACTAAGGAACAAGATGAGTCTAATTTAGATAAACAGGAAGAACTTATAGAAGAGCTTTCTAGCGATGATGACACAGAGAAATATCAAGACTTATATAATACCTTAGTGAGTTTTGGTTTTGATTTAGAGGGTGTAGAGTTCAAACCGTTTGCAAGAGAAATTACATTAGAGGGTGTAGACTTCTTACTTGATAGTGTTCTAGCAAGAGTAGGTGAGGTTTCCCCTTTGTTTGCAGTGATTAGTGAATTAGTTCTTGATAATGTAGGTTCTTATACTGATTTCTTTAATGAAGAGGACTTTTTCCGTTTAGCATGTTCCTTAAAAGATTTAGATTTGTCGGATGAGGATGCTATTAAACTTGCAAGTTTCGGTATTTTTGGTATAGAAACTCCTTCTATTTTTGAGGGTTACAATGAATTTGTAGACAAGAACTCTAAACTAAAAGAACATTTCGTAGAGTTGGATAGTTACTTTGCAAATGAAGGGAAAGGCTCAGAGTTTAAACAAATTAGACCATCTTTTAAAGATTTTGCAGAGCGTTTCGCAAATGAAGTCTCAGTTGAATTACTAACTGCTCCTAACTATTTAGCAACTGATGTTTTAGGTTCTGCTTATGGCAAAGTCGCTTGGGGAGTTTCGTTACCGAAAGTGTCTCAACTACCTAAGTTAAGCAAACTTTTAACTGAGTTAGTAAATACCACAAGGGTATCTTATCGATTCCGTCGAGATTTTGAGAAATTTGAACGTGAATTTGGGGTGGATACTAAAAATTACTTAAATAGTAAACATCTAACTAAAGAGGGAGATTATTTAAGTGATGTAATTGATACTAGGAGTTTTGTAAAGATTATGACTGAGATTTTCAGTTACAACCCACCTAGTGAAGTACGTGATATTAGTGGTGTTTTTCAAAAAGCATTAGATTTGGTAGAGAAGAAAGAGGGTGAACTAAGTGAGTAGATTACAAGATCAGATGGAGAAAATCTCAAATCAGCTTGGTTTGGGGTTAGATAACCAACAAATTGTAGATGTTGTTTATAGCTCAGTTGAGGAGTTAGTAGAGAATGGACTTGAGGGTTCAGATGAGGTTGTATACTTCTATGCTACTTGTATGTTAGCTTGTGCTTTTGGTCAACTTTCTTTAGACAGAAAAGATAGTGGATTTGTTTTTGGTTTTAGTGACTTAAAACCGATATACAATCAATTAGAGTCTGAGTTAGCAGTCCATTCCGTAGAGAACCAACTCAAAAGTCAACTAGCGGTATCTGACTTACGTTCGCAGTCTTTGAGAGACTTAAAAGCAGAACAATTAGAACATGATTTGATTGATGATATTGCAACCGTTTCGACTGCTTTAGGTTTAGATTTTGATGCAACTTCAGTATCGGAAGAGGTTAAAGAGAGTTTAGTTTCTGTTGAGGATGAAACGTTTGCTAGAAAGATTAAAGCCTTAAAATCTTCAAGTAAACTAAATGCTGATGTTGTTTCTTTGGTCGATTCTCTTCTTGATATTTATGATTTTGCCTTTGAAGCTGGGTATGAATTAGATAAGTATGAGGGTGTTGTAGTTGGTTTACCAGACTTACCTATGGTTATTGTCCAAAATGAACAAGCAGTTCAACCGAATTATACTGCATCTTATTATGCAGGAGAGGCTATGTTTTCTCCTTTACGTTCAATATCGGTGAATACTGCAAGACAAGTTGATTTAAGAGAGATTGTAGAGTCAAATAAACCGATTTACTATCCTTATAAAATGTTAGAGTTTGCTTTAAGTCGTAAGGTGACTGTTCAGAAAGATGATTTGAATTTCCCTTCAGTTCCTATGAAGTGGAAAGGTTCTGAAGGTCAACGTGAAGCGATTAAAGACTATTTAACAAAGCGTGCTTGGGAGTATTTGGTTTTAGTATGTGATACTTACGAAGATGGATATTTTTGGTCAGATAAAGTTGCTTACTTTGGAAAAGGTGCAACTAGACCTATTACTCCAACGGATAATCAAGTATTCAAAGATTACCTAGCTAAATTTAAAGCTACCTTTTCAACATTTTCTATCTTAAAAAACCACGTTGGTATGATGGAGGACGAGAAGTGGGCTTCAGCTGAGTGGGTAGTATCTGCTCCTATTTCAGAACTCCAAAACAGTGAGTTTAATCATAACAGTGCTTTATACACGGATGTGTTTGAATATGGTGGTGATTTTGAAGCTCCTTTAGTAAAAGATTTTAAAGATGTTCGTGTAAGTCATTACTCTCATGTGGCTAGACCAGATATTGCTGAGAGTGAACCGTTGTTTGCTTATAAAGCTTTGGAGTCTCTGCAACGTAAAGGTGAGAAATTAACTTACGGTTACCAGTTATTAGGTAAGGGTCTTGATGGTCGTATTCTAACTGCATCTAATGATATGACTGCGGCTGTAAATGCAGGAGCTAAACTAGTATTAACTTATTGGGCAGGTTCTCGTTCAGGTAAAGGAGTTTCAATCTCAAATGGTTTAGCGGTATCTATTGCGAACGGTCGCCCTGTTTTTGGTGGTGACGGTAAACCAGACACGATGGTTCCTTATTATATTGCTTTTGGTGGTGCTGATGAGAGTGGGATTCCTAAAGGTTATTTCATTCAAGCAGGTGTATTTAATAAGTCTGCTATGCCAGTAATTAACAATATATCTGAGCAGTTGGACTGGGATAACAATCCTACGATTATGGGTTGGTTTGATAAGTCTATTCCTAAGTGGTTCAGTGGTGTAAGTAGTTCACAGAAACGTTATACAGGTGCTTGGGGTGATATGGCTTTTTATCGTCACATGCTATTGGTTATGGGTATTATCTCTTTACGTGCTACTGTAAGAGCTAGTGATGTCGCATTGTATGAGAAGTTAGGTGGAGATGAGGGTATCCTTGGAATTTTTGATGAGGTAACTAACTGGTCTAATTTGTTTGGTTCTAAAGCATTGAGTTCAAATGGTGGTTGGTTCCAGAACATTATGTCTGACTATGACCTTGAAGAGTTGCTTGATTTGGGTGAGACTTATTTAGGTGGTCTAATGAAAGAACAAGCTACTCGTAAATTTGAGCGTAACTTAGAGACAAAATCTGATGAGTATAGAAATAGAGCGTATTTAAGAGATTTGTATGATAAGTTAGATGAGAGCATGCAACTCTTAAATAAGTTGAAAAAGGCAGGTTTCCAAAATGAGGAAAGTTTGCGTTCAAGTATTTATCTAGTTGGACAAAGCTTTAATATCGGTGGTTTTGATAAGTTACCTAGAAACAAAGGGAATGATGCATCTTCATTCAAAGCTGCTTGTGAATATAAAAATGGTGTCGTAGACCCTTGGTTATATACCTTATTGAATTTAGACACTGGCTTTATGGTTGGTTACAAAGGTACTGAGAAGTCTCAGTATTGGTCTAGTCAAAATGGTTCAGATTCCAAGCGGTATCTTACTTCAAGTTCTCGTAGATTTGCCTATTTCGGTGGGGTCGATTTCCCAACGATTCGAGATGAAAGTCCACAAAATAAAGGGTTAGCTCGTTCTGTAAACTCTCAAATGGAGGGTGGAGCAGTTTACTTTAAACCTTATTTAATTTTAGGTGACTCTAAGGGTTCTTGCGTTGAGCAGTTAGAGAAAAACTTAGGTAGTAAAGCTGATTCTATTCGTTTACGTAATGCTAATCCAAATAACCCAACAGAGTGGGATGATAGAATAGGTGTACTTGGGTATCTGAAGGCTTTAGGCTCAAGTGATATTAGCACTTCATTTGTACGTGCACGTGAGATTGCAGATATGGTAGTAGCTCAGATGGGGTATGATGGTTCTTACTTAGAGTTCTTATTGGACTTAAGACCTGAGTGGAATTTCTCTTGTGAAGATGTTGTGATGTCTTTTGTAAATCCAGATGCTTACTTTGCTAAGAAGAAAGAGACTGTATATTCTAAAGTTGATGCTTTACTTACTGAGTTAGTAGAGTTTAAAACTACAAATGGTTCCTCTGATGAAGATTCTAATATTGTTGTAAATAATGTAGACCTCCGCCCAGAGTTTGCAACTAGGGAAGTGAAAGCGGATGAACTTGAAAGTGATTATGATATTGAAGACACAAACTCATTAGAAGGTGTCTCAGAGGTCCCAGTTTCGTCTGAGAGCAATTTAAACCTAACAGATGATAATTTAACTGAGGAACCTCAAAAATGGACTAGGGAGCAATCTGAGACTTCTGAGAGTGTTCAACCTAAAACGCCTAATATAACAGAACCTTTAAATGTTGCTTCTACTTTAGCAAGTCAGCTAGGGGTATCTGAAACGGCTCTTATGTCTGTATTGCAGTCTGCATTTGGTTTAAATACTTCTACAATACCTACTGTTGAACCGAGTATTTCTGTTGATGACTTAAATAATCGAACAACTATGAGTAGAGTTGCTTCTAATAAGTTGGATAATGATTTGTTGGTTATTAAAGATGACCAAGATTTGAAAGAATACTTATTAGAGGATATTTACACCTACTTTGGTGATTGGACTAGGGTTCGTAAGATTGAAGTTATAGGTCGTCAGTTATATTTCAATGGTTTGCTTTATGAACCGAATAAAGAGGGTATTCAGTTTAGTCCAGAAGTTTCTCCATATTGCATTTCATTGTGGAATAGTGGTAGCTTTGGGGAGTTATTTGATTGGCAATTAATTGGTCAATATTTAAGTCCAACTTCTTTAGTATTCGACTCTATGGACTATGCTTATCGAGAGTTTGATGGTTTGCAATCAAAAAGTTCTAGGGAAGTAGTAGAGGGTGCTTATAAGAGGTATCCAACTTTGCAAGACTTACAAGTAGGTAACTACACTTTCACAAGAGCTGAGGTAGAAGACTTGATGCTTGAACAACAACCGTTCTTATCAAGTTATGATCGTAGACAACAAGTTTTCCGTAGAGGAAATAGCAAAGGTAAGTCTTTCCGTCAGAAACGTTGGCAAAAAGCTAGAGAACACATGGCAGAGGGGCATACAGGTAGAGCAGTAGCTTCGGCTTTAGGTGCAGGTCTTGGAGTTGGTTTCCAAGGTGCAAGTAATATAGGTGGTTTCTTCAATAAAGCAGCTAGGGTATTCCGTCAAGCAAGTTCTTCCGTTGCTGAGAATTGGAGGGAGTGAGGAATGAAACATTAGAAGAGAGAGAGAGTATACAATCTTTCTCTTTTTTTTTACATACTATATATACTTATTTATTGACAAACTTATACAAACATGGTAAAATTTCTTTGAAAGGTGGTTTTACTTTATGACAACGTACAAAATACATGAAGTCGCAAAGAAATTAGGAGTTACTGTAAAGACCCTTCAAAGATGGGATAACTCAGGTGTCTTCAAAGCTAGAAGAACACCTACGAACCATAGATACTACACAGATGAGGATATTCTAAAATATCAAAGTTTAAGTCTTGATAAACCCAAGCGTAAAGTTGTAGCTTATGTTAGGGTCTCCTCACATGGTCAAAATTCTGATTTAAAGCGTCAGATTGAGTTCATTCGAACTTTTGTCAATGCAAGAGGTGATATTTTAGATGAAATTATCGAAGATGTTGGTAGTGGTTTAGATTACAAAAGACCTCAGTGGAATGGACTTTTGCAAGCAGTTATGAGGGGTGAAATAGATAAAATTTATATTACCTATAAAGACCGATTTGTACGATTTGGATTTGAGTGGTTTGAGTACTTGTGTCAACAACACGGAACTGAGATTATTGTATTAAACAATGAAACTACAAGCCCAGAGAAAGAACTTGTTGAGGATTTAACTTCGATTATTGACAATTTTTCTTGTCGTTTGAGTGGTCTTCATAAGTATAAGAAAGCTCTAAAAGAAGATAAGGAGGTTTTACAAAATGAAATTGACTCGCAGAGTAGTTCTTAAACCGAATAAAGTGATGCGACAAGTTTTAGATTCTCTTTGTGATTATAGACGGTATTGTTGGAATGAATCGCTTGAACTTTGGAATACGTTGTATGAACAACGTTTAATAGGTTTAACTGAGGAAGAACGTTCTACAATTCAAGAGTTAGTTAAGTCAAAACAACCGTTAACTGATGAGTTACAGGAGTTAAATACTTTATACCCTTTCCCAAGCGACTATACAGTGAGAAAGATTTTAGTCTCTCAGAAAGAGGATTGGCAATATTTACTGTCTTCTAGGACATTGCAACTTGCGGTTAAAGATTTAGCAGATGCTTGGTCTCGGTTCTATAAGAACTCTAAAGAATTTGGTAAACCTACTTACAAAAGCAGTAAATTACCGAAACAAGGTTTTAAAACAGACCGCAGTCGTATTATAAATGGGAAATTAGTCTTAGATAAACCTCAACCCTATAAAGGAGAGTGGTATTCTATCTCATTTAAAGGTGCATCTTTACCAGATGGTAAAATTTCTTTATGTTATGTAACGTGTGTAAACGGTAAGTATTATGCATCTTTAGTGGTTGAAGTTGAACATCTTAATTTGACAAAAACAGGCAAAATCAACGCAGTTGACTTAAATGTAGACCATTTTGATACTTTAGATGGTCGTTTCAACTTACAGTCCAAACTCTTAAATAAGCTTTACAATAAAGTTAACTACTACCAAAGAGCGTTAGCACGTAAGCGATTGGAAAGTTCCGATTATAAAAACTCAAAAGGGTATCAAGCAACGAGAACCAAGTTGCAAGCTACTTATGAGCGTATTCGGAATATTCAAGATGACTTACTACATAAGTTTACAACTTCACTCTTTGTAAACTACGATACTTTGGTTATTGAAGATTTAGATGTAAAGAAAATGCAAATGAAGAAACAAGCAAAGAAGTTGCAGCGTTCCTTATTTGGTCGTTTTCGACAGTATATGGAGTATAAAGCTATTAAGTTTAATAAAACACTTGTTATAGCTGATAGGTTCTATCCATCAACCCAACGTTGCTCACATTGTGGATTTGTAAAAACAGGAGAAGATAAGGTAACTCTTGAAGGGAATAGGAAACATGGAACTAAACACCATGAATATGTTTGTTATAAGTGTGGTTTCACTGCTGATAGAGATTATAATGCAGTATTAAACTTACTAGCGTTAGCTTAAGATATAAAATAAGTTTGGAGGTTGGCTCAACCTCAAGAGTTATATAAATAACTCTTTAGATGCGTTCAGAGGTTGTCTCTGTCGTTACCCACAAGTTGGATACGGGAATGCAACTGTTGACGGACGTGAGAAAGATTTTAGATGTAAAAATTGTTAGATAACTCTATCTATGTCTAGCATTATCTAGGTTTTTCAGAGCAGGGAGCAGAATAAGTCTAAACACTAAGATAGATATAGAAAGAGAGCTTGGACTCTCTTTTCTTTTAGGATTTTTCTTGACAATATATTTATTTTTTGGTATAATAAAATAAATAATTTAAAGAAATACAGAGGGGTTATCGTTTTGGATAAATCAGAAAATGTAAAAGATATGAAATCGGCTGCTATGGTTCAGTTTTTGAGACAGTTGTGGGACTCAAAAGGTAAGCGTGAAGAATTGGTGTTGCATGGTAATCGTGAAACATTTGAAGTAACGATTAACCTTATTCCATCTTTAATAGAGAAGATATATAAGTATCAAACTCAAGTTATTGTGAGAATTGAGGGTGTGGTAGTTTTAGGTATGTTTGAAGCTTTGGATTTGCAAGAATTATTTGTGAAGAACAATTATTCAGAGGTAACTCTTGTCGCTAAAAGTTATGGTTATGAGCTTGAAGTACCTTCGTCATTGGAAAGAGAATAGTTGTATGTTAATTTTAAAGTCTGAAGTTTCTACGTCTCCTAAACTAAAAGGTCATTCTTTAGTTTCTTTATGTAAATTATCATTGGTAAATTCTTCTAGGTTGAACTTATCAAAATTGACTGATTTTGTAACTAATTTTAGTGGTGGTCTTTTTGAGGTTTCATTCAATAAACCAGAGGCTTATTTTCATGCAAGTGATATGCACTCTTTTCTGTTGGATATTGTAGTTCTAGTAAATAAAGGTGTTCATATAGAGTTCGCTATTTATGGGGACGAGATTGTAAATTTAGTTGGTCGCTTTATTGCAGATGGGTATATCTCATCTGATTTAGTAGAATTGCAGTTGGAGTTACCTCCTAGGTTGGATGAAGAACATGGTGAAATTGATATTGTTCACTTTGATTCAGAGGGTTACTTGAAAGCACCTTATAGAGCTGGTTATTTTTCATATTAGTTAGAAGTTAGAAAGATAGGTAAAATTATGTTTATTATCAAATCGGATTTTAGTAAGAAACCAAAGTTGCGTGGGAAATCTTTGGTTGACTTATTTGGGCTTTCTACTAGAAAGTCTTCTTTGGAAAATTTAGAATTGTTTACAACTCAAATTAAACCACTTATTCAAAGTGGAGAACTTGGTGGTAAAGTAGTGAATTTCCCTAATATGACAAGCTATTTCCACCCAGTGCACCTTAGAGAAGTTTACGAATACTTGCGGTATCTCATTATGGAACGTGCAGTCACAATCGACTTTTCAGTTTATGACGATACTTTAATCAACTTAGTTGGAGAAAGCATTTTACGAGGTTCAGTTCCAACAGATCAAGTTCGTATTCAATTTGAACTTGTAGATGGTGGAAGACGAGACTTGCGCTTTGATGAGCGAGGTCGTATCCATAATTGGCCAGTTGGTTATTTTGAAGTTGGTGCACCTTATGATTTAAGGTTTGTGAGGTTATGATGGCTGTTGCAGAATTAGTTCAAATAATCTTTGACGAACCAGACTTCCAAAGTCAAGGTTCTCTTTGTGATTTCACCTTAAAAAGAGGTTTCAATACGCACCATATACGCATTATTTCAAGAGATTGGAACTTCAAAGTGATTGAAATTTTGCGTAAAAGTAGTCAAGTAGGTGAGATTAAGCGTACTAACTACTTTAAAAGCTTGGAGGAATTAGCTCTGCACCTTAGAAACATAAGGAAAGGGTATCATACCTTTGAGTTCAGTCCTCAATTTTAAGATTAACTAACTAGAAAAGAAAGAAGTTCAATGTTTAATTTATTTCAAAATTTAAAGTCTAAGTCTACTTTGTCTGATTTAAGTCCTAAACGGTCATATAGCAAAAAAGAGTTAGATACATTAGCTTTACTTCTTAAAAACAACTCAGTGCGACAGAGTGCCTTTGAGAGTGCCTATGAGGAAGTTGAGAAAGATTTAGATTCTTTCAATTTATCTCAGCAAAACGCTCAAAAACAAATTGAAAAGTCGGATAAATTAGTAGAGTTGACCTCAGAAACAGAAGTAGTTGTTGAGAAGATAGTAGATGAGTTGGTCTCTCAAACTATAGTTTGGGATTCTGAGGCTAATGAATTAGTAGCTTTACCTAATCCTATTCAACATTATGGGAAAGAATTAGCACCACAGCTAGAAAAACAACTTGGAGTGCAGTTCACAGGGTATCTAGCAAAGCAAGATGTACCCGAACCTAGTGGTAAAATGTTATTGAGTCTTTACAAACGGTATATGGAAACTGGGAATATGCGTCTTTACCACATGTTTCGTCAAGGTTTAGATATTTTGGATATAGATGAGGTTCTTTATCGCTTACTGCATTTAGACCCCAATGCTATGTCAAATTGGTTACTTCCCATTAAGCAAGTTGTAGATAAAACTAAGTTTTTCAAAATTCCTAAAACTCGTATTATTAAAGTACCTTTAACCTTATTACAAAGTACACGTGTCTATGAGTTTCAAGATTTAAACCCTTTAAGCCTTGAAATTATCAACAGATATGCTCAAAAGGTTTTCGATTTAGACTTAGAGCAAGATTACTTTATCAAAACAGGTACTTTCTCGTCTAAGTTTGACTTTAGAAACGCCAAAGTAACTAAAGGTCAAGAAGTTTCAGAATTAGGCTCTTATTTGTGGTTTATTCAGCACCAAGCCAATCAGTTTGCTTCTCCATTGAATAATAAATCTGTTTATGGTGTATCGTCTAACAATGAGTGGGTTGTTCGTGAGTTTATTGATGATGTAGAGGGTAATCCAACTATTTACAATGGTTTACCTTTGCACACTGAATATAGAGTTTTCGTGGATTTCGATACAGAAGAGATTATCGGTATCTCTCCATATTGGGAACCTTCGGTAATGAAAGAGCACTTTTTGGATTTAGGTAGTTTGAATGATATTCAAAAGCAACACGATTATATCAACTACATCAACCATGAAGAAACCTTGATGAAGCGTTATGAAGAAAACAAGGAATTAGTGGTATTTGAAGTTTCAAAACTGCTCAAAGATTGTAAATTGAAGGGTCAATGGTCTATTGATGTCATGCAAAACGGCTCTGATTTTTGGTTGATTGATATGGCACGTGCATCTGAGTCTGCTTTGTCAGAGTGTGTACCTAAAGGAAAATTAAAACAAGCACCTTTGCCTTTTATGATTAGTAAGGGGATACTTGAGAGTGAGGTAGAAGATTAAATGTTAGCAGAGGAAAAGCAGCAAATTATAGAAAAGGTAGATTCTTTAAATAAGAGGTTGAGGGATTTGGACATCCCTCAACTTTGGTATGACTTTGATTTAGAAGATGAATTAGTTCATTTACTCTACAAGTTTAATGGTTATAATGAGTGGATAGGTTCTATCGTAGATGCTACTTTCAATGAGGTTTTGACTTGGTTAGATACTCAAAGTACGCAATTGCATTTATACAAACAACTCATTTCTTACTTTGGGGATGGTTTTGCTCATGCAATTATTCCAAATGACTCGACTATAACTTTAACTTTAAATCGTTTAACTTATATTTTCAGATATGACAGAAAAGGTTTAGTTGTTACTGCTTTTAAATATTATGTAGGTAAAGATTTAATTCACACAAGTTCTGAGGTTGGTGAATTAAAATTAGAGCGTTTGAACCTACCTCATAGTAGGAATGCTTTAGGAACTCGAGTTTCGTTGGTGCGTACTGTCCCAGAAACTGAATTGACCGAAAACCTTGTTTGTATTCAAAACACGTTTAAATCTTTTGACGATATGTTCGTAAATTAAACCGTACAAATTAAAGAAATTCCGAGGTAAACTTGAATTTAAAAGAGAGGTGTATCCTCTCTTTTTGCTTGACTTAATTTAATTATTTTGATATAATAGAGATAATTAAGAAAAGGAGAAAAAGTTATGAAACCAACACTACTAGATTTTAACAAATTGGAGTTTATGGTAATTCGTGGAGATTATCAAGGTTTTAAAGGTCATGGGGCACAAGGTAATGGTTATTTGCAACCTAAACACAACGGACAACGCAATCGTAAGGCTTTGTTTAACGATTTGAGAAAGGTCTTCGCTCGCGAATTGGGTATATGCTCTATGTCTGAGCTTACCTCTTTACAAAAGGACTACATCACTCGCATTTTGAACTTGAAGTTGAATGAAACAAATCAACTCGAATTGGCAAGTTCTCAAACTCGTCAACTAGCTTTTGTACGAGCGGTTCGAGATTATGTATCACAAGGGAAATATTTTTATTTCATGTTTGGTCAAGAATTGACGCTTTTGCAATTAAAGAAGGAGCTTCGAGATGTCTAATCTGTCTAAATTTCGACCAAATAAAGAAAACAAAGGTGTTCAAATTGACATAGTTCGTTGTGATACTTATTCTTCTAGCTTTGAAAGTTTGTATAATACTTATACAACTTACTATGAAGATTTCCCGGAAGGGTCTTGGTTCCCAGAGTTTCAACGTGGTTCTGTTTGGACACAGGAACAGAAAGAACAGTTGATTTTATCTATGATGAACGGTTTACCCATTGGTTCTTTCTACCTCAATACTTGGTGGTTTGATGAGAAAGAAAAACGAGCGAAGATGGATCATGTTTTGTTTGATGGTCAACAACGGTTTACTGCTATCTTGGACTTTTTAACGGGTAAGTTTCCGATTACTTTTGAGGGCAAACAATTTTATGTAACAGATTTGTCTTATCAAGAGTGGTTAAACGTCAAGCGGTATCCTATTAGCGTTGTCCACTCTTACATCGAAGATTGGAACGATTTGATTGACTATTATATTTTAATTAACAAAGGTGGAACACAACACACAAGTGAAGAGTTCCGAAAGGCTTTGGATTGTAAGGAGTAGAAAAAATGAGTCTAATTATTAGAGATTTAGCAGATTTGAACAAGTTAAAAGACCATGAAAATTATGAGGGTTTGCTTACTTTAAGTAAATACTTAGGTTCTCGTTCTTCTAATAGGGTTTCTTATTTGTATAAAGCTACAGATGGTTCTGTACTGGAAGTAGATATGTATAGTACACTTGAGGGTATCCTTCGAAAGTCTGTAAGTTTTGAAACGTTTGAGCAATCAACTGGTTTCTCTATGGAAGTTTCAGTTGAGGATTTACTTGCTGCTATGGATTATAGTAAAGGTCAACAACCATCTTACAACTATCGAGAACAATTTGCTTCTAAGTGGGAAGAGATTAAGTTTTTAGCAGGTGGTGAATAATGCGTACAAAACAACTATTACAAGCAGTGCAAGGTATTGGTTCTGATATTCAAACTTTACTAACTTACTTAGCTTTGACTGAGGAGCACTTCGGAACTTACGCTATTGTAGATCCTTTTGGTAAAGTTTTGTTGGAAAATAAAATTAACATGACTGATAAGGGTGAAATTATAAAAACAATAGTTCATGAGGACGGTTTTGAACAGTCAACTAAACCTATGAAGTTAGCTAAATTGACTTTAGAAGAACTACTAGCTATTGTGAGTTATTCGAAAACTCAATCTCCTTCTGAAGATTACAGAAGTACGTTTGAGAACAAATGGGAAGAAATCGAGAAAGTCGCACAACTGAATTTAGGTTTAAATGATATTATGAATTAGAAAGTTAGAAAAGGGTTGGAAATGTTAGAACAACACTTAATAAAAGACCAATTTACATTAGGTCAAGAGGTTTATATTGACCATTATGAAAATAAGAGTTGTCCTCGGTCAATATACCCAGATGGTCATTTTACAACTGCGTATGTAGCAAAAATTGAAGACGATTTAATCAAAACAACGTCAGGTGATTTTAAATTACCTAGTGGTATCCACCAAGTAGATGAAGATTCCTTTGACTTTGACGGAGAACTTTTCTTGTCTGTAGAAAATTTGATGAATAAGCGAGATAGATTACTTTCTTTTGCAGCTTTAAAGTCAGCCTTAGAAAATGAAGATAGCTATGGTAGTTCAGTGCGTGAGATTTCAACGGATGATTTAGCAGAATTCGCTTTGAAACTATGTTTTGATAAAGGAGGTATTTAATATGAATTCAACAAAAATTTGGTTCTCGTCTAACATTGGGGATAGAGAACATTTTTATAACATCTTGAAAGTAACCAATGGGGTATCTCGCTCTAAATTGCGCCAATATGGTAAAGTTGAAAATTATAATTATGGTGCAAGTCCACACTATTATGTTGACAATATGAAAGAGCTACATGGTCTTATGCGTTCTATTGAGAGAGCAGAGATGCCTGTAAAAGTTAAGCGTTTGTGGTTGACTCCACATAGCAGAAAGAATGAATTTAATTTGTTCATTGAATATGATTTTGGTTAGAATGGAGATAAACTATGGACACAATTTTACTTGAAACATTTCCGTACTCTCAGAGTCAGAAAGTAGCGTTCAGAAAGCTTTCATCTTTTATTCAACAATCTTTAGTGAGTGGAGATTTTGGAAGTTATGATAAACTCAAAGATTATGAGTTTGATTTTAAGATTGAGGGTTCTATCAATCCTATGTCGGACGGTTATGTTTATGAAACATTTGTTTATTTGGAAGGGAAAGTAGTAGTAGTGATTCAAGTATTTGCACCTAATTGGGTAAGGGTTGCAGTTATTCCACCTACTGAAGTTAAAAAGGTGATGCACAACTCAGTTTATGTGGACTTCACAGATTTAACTGATACAGAAGTTCATCTTTGGTTTAGTGACTTACTTCCTTTGACGACAAAAGAAGTAAGACAAGCTCTCCAATATCCATTTGGTTTTTCTGCAAGTTCTGAGCAAATTACCATTACAGGACTTAGGGGTAGTCATACAGTTTCATTGGAGTTTCAGTTAGGTAAAGGGTTGTGACTATGTTTAAAAATTTAGAATTGGTATTTATTCGATTGACTCTCTTTTCAATACTTGGTTTAGAGTTTTTTGGTTTTTTGTTTATCATTTTTGGATTGTTGTATTTATTTGCTCTTGTTTCAAGTCTTTTAGTGCTAAGATTGATGGGTCTATTATGTATTTTCTTTTTTGTTTTATTAGGTGTACTTTTATATACTTATACACTGTTACCTGTTAAATACTTAGTGAGTGGGTCAACTAGAAAGTTTCAACATACTATCCGATTTGATAAGGTGGTAGCCGATGAGTGATTTACTTCAAGATTATATAGATGAATTTAAGGAGTTTTTACCTAAAACTTATAAAAGTTCGCCTATTTCTAAATCGGTTAAAGCTAAAGTTCTTGAAGTGATGGTTAAACGCTTGAGTTTTTCTGCCTCTTTATATGACTCAGAGAAATTGAGACTTCGTATTCTAGCAAATGAGCCTTTTGAGTTAGGTTTATTACCTGAGGTAATTGCAACTTTAAAGCGTAACTTTACTTACTACAAGTGGGAGAAAGTAGGTTCAGATTATGAGTTGACTTTATATAAAGAGAAACCTCAAAGAGACATGTGGTATCGATTGAACCTTGCACTTTTTGTAGGTGGATATATTACCTCAATTTTGCTTGCATTTGCTAGTATGGGTCTTCTGTACTATTTCTTCTATTTGTTAGATACACATAGTACAAAACCCACTGAAGTAGTTCAACCTCCAATTTGGTTTGAAATTTTCTCTATGCTTTTCATGACTACTTTAATGGTTTCAATGTTTATTGAAATTTATCTATGGTTATTCAGAAAAACCTCAGTAGCTCAATTTCTTCGCAGAGAGTTATACTTTGGTAAGCTTGAAAACATTGACAAACCTACTTTTCTGTGATATAATTAAAACTAATTTAGATAAAAATTTTGAAAGGTAATTTCTATGAAATTGTTTAAAGATAGGTCTTACTCTGATTTACTTGTAAAATATCAAGCCTTGCTAACTGATGATAGTGCTTTGAATGAAGAACGTACAAAACTTGAACAGTTAACGGAGTTGATTAAACCAGAGGTTGAAAGAGCCAAAGAACTTGATATAATTGAGTTTACAGTTGATGTAACTGATGTAAAAACTATGGAGTATGATTACTTGGGCATCATTATGGGGAAACTCGAAAGTCCTTATGTTTACTGTAAGTATTTCAAGGTAAAGGATCGATTGTACTTAACTTGTGCTAAAGAGAAGTCTAAAGCTTATAAGCGATTAAGTCACTTGGAAAATTGGATGCTTCTAATCTCAGGGTTACTTGCTTTTGCTATTAGTCCTTTGGTTCGTTGGTTTGTAACATGGGTATTTAGAGAAACTTATGATTATTATGTACCATATCCATTTACAGATTTGGATGCTACTGTTACAGGGGAACAAGTAGGTACCTATATTACTACACATGGGTTCGTACCGGCTTTTACTATTTTAGGAAGTCTGATAATCGCAATGCTTTCAGTGTTGATTTTTACTCGTTACAGTAAGTATAGTCCTTACAACAAAAATTTGATTTACTGGTCGAATGTTAAGAAAAACTAATAAAAAGAGCAAAACTGCTCTTTTTATGTTGACTATTTCTAGTTATTTTGATATAATAGAGAAAATTAAGAGAAGAGGTTCAACTATGAAACAACCTAAAACATTCACTGATTTGTTTACAACTACAATGATTCTGATTGAGAGAAACCCTTTAATTTTAGACTTTAATGGGGTGGAAAGTGTCTTACAGTCACAATTTGGTTATAAATCGGTATCCTTACTAGATTCTCAAATTTCTCATAAACACTTCAGTTTATACGGTGGCAACCGAAATGATGATTATTTGCTTCCGGACAAAGAAGTTCGAGTGTATAGTCTTCAAGTAGGGGAAGAGGTTATTCTTTTAACCGTTAAGAATACAGATAAGCAAACAAACAATAAGTTTTATGTTACAGAGTTGTTTGCAGAGCGTCCGGGTATTTCCTTGTTATCTATTCTTCAAGACAAATTAAAGAAGTTAGGTTAGGTGGTAGAATGAAACTTTACGCTATTTACTTGAACTTTGTAGACACGGTATCTGGTACTTTCAGCGCCCAACATTGCGTTTGTTTGTCTACGGATAAAACTTTAATGGAGTATATTGGTCGTAAGTACAAGAAACGCACTAATACGGATTGTTTCCCGGCACAGGTTTATGAGTTTGAAACTTATGATTGGGGTGACTTACAGGAAAAGTTTGAGTTAACTCCACAACAAGTTCAATACTTTTTAAAAAGAGTAGAAGATAAACTAGTTGTAACTGAATATGAAATGAACAACTTTGATTTTAGTCTTGTTAAGTTTATAGCTCATTACATGGATTGATAGGGGTTAAATTATGTTTAAGAAACGGTTGATTATAGCTAGTTATTCCTTAATCTATCTTGGTTTATTTAGTTTTACTTATTGGATCACGTGGTTACAAGTGGCTCAAGTAGATATAACTAATTTAAGTAAATTCTTGCTTACTTTAGGGGTATTAATTGTTTTTATTGTAATGTCTTTTATGTTTGATAACTCGTATTTTGAGGGTTTGCTTAGTTCTTTCACGCAAGAATTACAAAGTAAGTGTAAGATTTATTTTAGTTATTTAGATAAGGTTTCACTAGTATTGTTCGTTGGTTTAGGGGTATCTCTATTTCTCGGAGATTTTGTTTATGTACTCTTAACTAAGATTTTGTTTTATGTTGCACTTGGCTTTTATCTAAGTTCAAGCGCAGTAATTATGTTATTTTTAAGTCGAAAATAGAAAGGGAGGATTTATAAAAATGACAGACGGATACGTTTACGTTCAGTGTTACAATTGTGGTTACAGAGGTTTAACTTCAGTATTTGTAGGGGAAACAGTAGAAGATGTGACTTGCCCTAACTGTGGTTCAACTGATATTGAAGTAGATTAGAGAGAGGAGAGTTATTGCGTGATTGGGTTATTCCAATATTACAAAACATTGAATTTTAGTCACAAGGTTCAAGTAATTCGTTTGTTAGCACTTATTCAAGTGCTTGGTTTTCAATTATTTTTGCACATTATAACTAGTTCTCAACTTCGTTTCTATTTAGAAACGTGGGTAGGAGCTTCTTGGTTTATAGTAATCGCTTTGTTACTAGTAGAGCTTGCTTATGAGGTAAAAACCTATGACGATTAAAGAGCTATACGAGTTAGCGGTATCCTTGCAAATTGAGGATTTTGAGATTTACGCTAGGGGTAATGATAACGACTTTTCTTGTTTTTATGACTTAGATTATGATAAGTCTGGAACAAAGAAAGAAGTCTATTTATATTAAGAAAGGAATAAAAATGAAATTTAACCAAACACCGACCGTTATCGGTCTTATAGATTTTGACTTTCCAACGCAAGATAGCGTAGAAAATACTGTTACTGCATTTTACCATAGTAAAGTAGGTGCTCTTTTACCTAATGGTAAGGTTTTAACAAGTACAGTTGAAAGTTTGATTGTTCAGACAGAGACAGGGTTAACATTCTTTTGGACAGCTCACAAAGATAAGCGTTTTATTGCACGTAAATTTAAATCATATCGCTAAGGTACTAGGGGTATCTTTATAAATAGAATAAGAGTCAAGGTATATCCTTGACTTTTTATTTTATTTTTGATATAATAAAGAAAATAAAAGAAAAGAAGGTAAAACGATGACAAAATCTGCGGAGTTAGATATTGAAATTAAAGAGTTGGAAAGCAAGTTAGGTTCTCTAAAAGCGGAACAACAATTATTGAAAGCGCAAGAGAGTTTGAACAAAGAAAAAGCAGCAAGCTTGCTTGAAGATGAAAGTTTGGATGAGTTTCTTCAACAATTACAAGAAAACCTAGCAAACGCTGATTTAGGTCTAGCTTTAAGTCTCAATTACAAACAGAATTGGGTATTCTTGGTCAAAGATGACAAATCAAAAGACGGTCTTTCAGAGATTAAAGTTCTTGACCTTAAAGACAAGTGCATTTTCTATGGGTCTGTAGAGAGTTACAACCAAGAAATTACCGTTGAACGTATTCGAACTTGGTTAGCTGGTGCTTTGGGTCTTGTTGGTTTTCTAAAGCGAGTTAAATCAAGGTTGACACAAGATAATCTTTATGGAGTTACTTTTACTTCTTACGATAGTGTTTTCGATAAGATTTACTTTACCTTGAGTCATTTCGTATTGGACTCTTATGACTGTGTTTTGACTGCAAAACACCCCTACAACTTAAAATTGAGCCAACAACTCAACTTTGATGCTGAGTCTTCAAGTATTTATTTCTTAGGTGGTGGGGTATCCTTGGTGACCCAAGCCAACTCATACTATATTCATGATGAAGACTACATTGGGAATTTTAAACAAAAACTAACCGTAGAAAGCTCATTTACAAAACTTACTGAGCTAGGTGAAGTAGCAAAAGAATTGCAAGATAAATTGGCTACATTTTACGAAGCGATTGAAACTAAATTTGAATAAATTTTGAAAGTAGGGGAGGGTTCATTATGCCAAATCAAGTTATGCAAAATTATTTAGAAGATTTCACTGTAGAGGGTTTCGATAAGCTATCTCCTTTTCTACAAGATGCTTTCTCTAGGGTTAAGTATGCTTTCAATACTCGTCTAAACGTTAAGGACTGCTCCTTTACCGTAGATTTTGCTAAAGAAGAGTTAACTAGGTTTGTTTCCGTTGCCTTAAAAGAGGAAGATAAGGTGTGGGAATATAAAAATAATGTAATCCATCACCTTAATAATCTTTCTCTTACTCGAGAAGAGTTTAATTTTAGGTGGCAGAAAGAGCAGAAAATTTTAGATAGAAAGGTTCCAGATTTTGTACTGTGGTATTATCGTTATCTAAGGTCGAAATATGACGTGAGAGTACAATATACAGTATGTATCGGAAATAGGTAGGGGGTATTATTTATGAAAGAATATACTAAAGAGTTTGAAGGGGTTACTTATACGTTCACAGAGAGTGACTTGTACACTCCCTTTTCTCAAGGTTTAATTAAGTTAAAAGAAGATATCGCGGAAGCTAAAAAGCGAATGGGTGTTCGATACATTAAAGAAGTTGAAGATAGGGTGCAGTCACTATTAGATGAGTATATTGTTTATTCCTATAAGTATCAAGTATTTGTTTATAAATATGTAAAGGATTGGAGTCAGTGTGTTACTCCTAATAATTCTCTGCACAAGGCATTTTCAATAGGTAGTGTTGCAAGTGAGTCCCGTCAATACTATACAGACTTGCAGAATGACATTGCTGAAAAACTATCTGAGATTGGAGTTTCTGTATGCAAGCAGATTTTATAGGTAACTAGTTTAAATTTTACTTACTCTTTTCAGCTTTAGTTGTAAAGGTTAAGTAAATGTAGATATAACTTTAGTTACTGATTAGAAAGGGAAAATATGATTATTTATGTAGCTTATTTGACACAAGAATCTTTACTAGATTCTTCAATTACTCGTCAAATTCGGTTTATTACAACCGATAAACAAATTGCAAAGTCTATTAGTTTTTACATGAAACACATTAAGGTTGGGTCGTATGATTCCAACCAAACACCTAGTGGGAAAAAGCTCACCTTAGATGAGGTTCAGTCTATGTTAAATTGTAGTTATGATAAAGCTCTTTCAATTTATAATCAACTACAACAAAAGGTTGTAGTGAACGAATTTGAGTTATCTCAGTTTGACTATGATATAGAGACTTATTTTAATTCTCTCCTAGATAGAGAAAGGATTTCTTATGATTGAATTATTGAAAACAACAGAAAATTTAAGAAAAGAACTAGAAAAATTGAGACGAGAAGAGTTTGATGCTTGTTTAGATTTTTCTCATAAAATTAAACCTTTGGAAGAACAACTAAAAGCAACAGAAAAGGGAGATTTGCTCTTTGAAGATGTTCAATTACAGAGTAAACTTGCTTATGTAAATGACTTATTTAGTCGAGAGGGTATCCGACTTTTTGTCGCTCGTAAGTCTGACTTATTGGACTTTACTTCTAAAGAACAAGCAGATACTTTTTATAATCAGTTAGCTTTATTTTATCGAAGACGTCAAGACAAAGGACTTCAGTTATTGTATACTTTTGACAAAGTTAAAACGGTTGGAGAATTACTTAACCAACTTATCTTAGTAGAAAAACAGTTAGAGTTATTGGAGTTCCTTTGCTCATTAACTTCTATTAAAGGAATTCCTCCATACTTTCGAGGTAAATTAGGTGATGGGGAAATTTCTCTTTATTACTTTGAGTTAGAGGGTATCCCTCTTGATGGTTCTAATTTATTTATTGTGTATGATTCAGTAACTAATCGTTATAATCTTCGATTGGAGATGGTAGTTAAGTGTTACTGTAAAGATGACTCTGCACTACCATCTAGTGCAAGTGTGGACACTAATTCAACTATTAGGTTTGAGAATATAGAAAGGGTCACTTTAAGGGTAAGTAAAGAAAATGTACGTTCAGATGACTTGCAGAGTGCTTTAGAGAAGTTAAGAGTTCGCTTACTGGAGATTACTAAGAAAGATAAAGACAAAGTAACTGTAGAGCTTACATTAGTTACTGAGTAGAGAGGAAACTTAACATGATTGAAGTCTTAAAAACAAAACAGAATGTAAGTTGTGATTCTGAGGATATTTACACTTGGTTAGAAGATAATCCTTTAGTTTTGCGCTCTTTGATTTCACTATTGGATGAACTAACTAGTCAAAAGCTACCATACTTTATGTCAGTGAACCTAGAGGGTATCCTAAGTTCTCCGACTTTTTTAACTGTCACATTGTTTGACCATCAAGCTTATTCTAATCGAGATTCGGTACAGACCTTAGTTAAGCATTATGGGGATATTGAACACTTAGAAGACATTTTGCAGTTGTTGGAATCTTTGAAGTCTATGGTTCCTTTGTTAAAGGTATTGTATGACTTAAGCCAACGTAAAAGTGGTTTGATTTTCAATTATACAGAATTGTTGAGTGGAGTAGTTATTTTTAGTTACTTTGATTTCACAGGAAAATTGACACATGACTCTAAACTTGGCTTAACAAACGTACACATTAGCGCTTATTCTGATACTGCTAATTACTTTGAGTTGCAGACTAAAGGAGTGCAAGGGAACGCTTTAACTGTTCAACTTTCCGTAGATGAACAGACAGAGTTGACTTTCTCAAGTAAGAAAGATTTTGTGACTCTGAAAGAACTCCCAGAGTCTTTAGAATCAATGTTTTCTGATATTGCTCAGTACATGGATAGTAGTCTTAGTTATAGTTAAATTGAAAGGAAAAAGTTATGAAACAAAAACTAAAACAATTCGCAACTTCAAAGTGGTTCGATTTACTAGGGGTTGCTATGGTTCTGACAATCGCAATCTCAGCAGGGTATCATAATACGTGGCTTAATCAATTGGTAGATTGGGGTGCTTGGACAGTTCTTGTTCCTTTTGGTTGGATTTCCGTAGGAAATGTAGTGATTTCTATGATGTCCACTAGATTTACTGGAAAATTAAGTAAGTTAGGAAATTATCTAGGTATTATCAATGCAGTCTTGTCTGGGTTAATTGATTATATTCTAGGTAACAAAGCAGCGATTATCACCTACCCAATCACTTTTGCGATTTATTTAGGTGCTATTTACTGGTGGAATAAGTCACAAGACGGCAAAGCAAATACATATTCAAAGGCTCGTTTAAATTGGATTGTGCCTACTTTAGTAGTAGTTGCTTTTATCTTTTCGTACTTAACAAATTACATTGGGTATCAGGGTCAAATGAACGCTCTTGCTTACGTAACAACAGTAGCTTTTGCTCTATCTTTGGTAGCTAATGGTCTCAACGCATTAAAACTAACAACTCAGTGGAGTTTTTGGTTATTTTACAACTTTGTTCAGTTAGCTAAAGCCCTTATCCAAGGGAATTTTGCTAACGTAGGTAAGTATATTTTCTATATTTTGAATAGTCTTGGAGCCTTGTTTGTTTGGAAAGATAGTGAGGATTAAAGTGATGGGTAATTATCAGTCTTCGTCTGAGGTTTTCTACATGCACTTAGGTAAAAGTGAGGTTGAATATACCTTCAGCTCTATGAAGAGAGCTAAACAAGTTTCAAATCTTGTAGATATAGCAGAGAGTTTAGGGTTGTCTCACTCTCAGAATTTTGTAGATACAGTAGCTATTCCAGTAAATTCTAGTTTTTACATCTCGCAAGATTGGGATGGGAAGATTTATATGGTTGGTAAGTATTCTGATTTCACTTATATTTCTTCTAACACTGTCAAGGAGCTAGTGTCAAAAGGGTATGACTTAGAATTGGATGGTCTTTTAATTCTGATAACTACGAATAGAGGTAAAACTGAACGAGAACAGATAGAGTCTTTAAAAGCTTTAGGGGATAAGTACCCTCTTGGTTTTTCTAGGTTTAAATAAGGTGAGAACATGACGGTAATTTTTACAAAAGCAGATATTCAATCTGAGATTTTCGTTGTAGATAAGTACTTAGGTACGGAATTTATCTCTTTGGAAACTAAGTTAGCTGGGTTTAAAGATTTAGGATACTACGTGGTAGATGTTAGTTTAGTAGAAACTAAACAAAGTGGGTTGGGGAATTATTCTAAGTACCTTATTCGCTATGTAACACCTAGATATGAAGTTAAGGTAGATCGTAAGAACTATGATGATTTACGTGATGAGTGGTGGTCTTTTGGGGCAAAAACGGAGAAAATCTTTGATACATTGGCTGAAGCAGAAGCTTATAAGAAAGAAGTTGAGTCAGAAGGTGTCGTAGTAGAGATATTTACACATAGTCCGTTAGATTTGCCTTTATAAGTAAATAAGGAGAGGGTATCATTAAGTACTCCTCTCTTTTTACTTGACAAAATAAATATTTTTTGATATAATTTAATTATTAAAATATGAAAAGGAAATAAAAATGGTTAAACAAAGCACAAGATATGTAACAGAGACACTTTACGGTACACATTCTTTCACAAATGAAGTAGTGGCTCTTGCATTTGAAATTTTAGCAGATAAAATTATGCTTGATTATGATTTAGAGTTAAAAGATGCAAGTGATGATTATTTTCGCTTTGGGGTAACTAATCGTTATGATTTGGAATTTTCTGAGGAAAATGGACTTCGTTTAGTTGAAGAATATGACCCAGAACCTTATGTTTCAACTAGAAAGGTGTTAGACCTTTATGAGAAAGGTTTGCTTTATGAACTTGACAGAGGTGTAGTAAGTATTAGCTTAGCTGAGATTTTAGATTTAGAGACGGCTTTCGAACGTTATGTTGAGCTTGCTAAAGAAATTTAAAAGAACTTGAAAAGAGAGATTTACCCAACGGTTTCTCTCTTTTTCTTTGACAAAATACAATTATTTTGGTATAATAAAGAAAGTAAAGAAGAAAAGAAGGTAAACTATTATGGATTTAATTGATGTTATTGATAACCGCTTGTTGGACTTACAAAGTGAAATGTCTAAACTACAGATTTTAAAAGAGATTGAACAAAAGAAACAAGCTCCACAAGTTGAAGTTCCTCTATTTAAGTTGAGTGAAAAGTTACAACGAGAGCTTGATAGTTTGAACTCTACACTACGTTCTAAATTACAGATGGAGGTTATAGTAAACCAATTTCTAGGTACATTGCAGTTGGTTCAGCATTACTCTGATATTTCGTACACTATTGCAAATTATTCTGAAACTGAAGTGCGAGCTAAAATGGAGAGAATGTTAGGTACTGCAACAACTATGAACCCAATTCAATATTGGTTCAATCATATTTCAGGGTTGGTTAATGCTTTACAAGTTTTATTTGAACTGACGGGTGGTCGTTTCTATGAGTTTGATTTGAAATATGACTTTACAAAATCAAAGCTTACATTTGAGTTTAATCAATTTCAAGTAGTTGTAATTGTTATTTCTAGCCTTAAGATTGACCGTGTTAAGGTTTCTAAGAAAGTCACAGGTTCACAGGCTTCAAAATTCAACTTAGGTTGTGATGGTTTAGTATTGGACTTCTCAAATTTCTCTAATGATCCCCTTACTGCAAAGATTAGTGTTCCTTTTAAGGTTTACAGCAATTCAGCAGTTATAACAAAGGTAAATGAAGCTATGGAAAAGATTGATAACTTTTTGGATAGTGCAAAAATACCAGTATAATTCCTCAGGGTATCCCAAATTTCTTTGGATTTTCTTATATTTTAGAAAGGAAATTATAAATAAAATGAAGTTAGGAAAATATGGAAAGTTAAAAAAGCATGGTAAATCGAAGAAACAAGTAGTTGCTTACGATATTGAAACTACTTATGATAACTCATTTTTACCTACTGTTACGGTTTCTTTTAAAGATGTAACATTAGAACATAACCCTTCGGAGAAACTTAGTAAGTCTATTCGTCCTAGGTCTTCACTGACTCAAACGGCAGCTCCTTGTGATATTTGTCATTGTAAGGCTAAGAGGTTGTTTTCGTTAACTCAACAAGGTTTGATTTACTTTGTTTGTCATAAGTGTTATAAAGAAGTATGTGCGAACCGTGGTGAATTCACAAAGAATATAGTAGACCTAAGTAATTTAGTTCGTAACTCGCAACATAACGTAAAGTGGGAAGTTATTGGTACTGATAGTAAGAAGCTTACATCTCGATTGAATAAAAGAAAAAGACAAAGTAAAAAGAACAAGGAGGTTTAAAACGTGGATTTTAGAGAAGATTTTTTAAATGAATTTCGTAAAACAATTAAAGAGATTTTACTAGAGGGTGACTTAGAACGCCTAAACCTTGCAAAAGAGTTTCTAGGCTTTGACAATAAAGCCTTTGGAGAGTTTTTGGTTCCTTTGTTCAAGGAAGAAGAACCTTTGACCTTACACCACTCAACACCTTACCAAGAGACAGATTCCAACCTCACTGTGGTATCTGCAGAAGACCATAAGCTCTTATCTGAGGGTAAAGCGCCACAAGAACCTATGGTTGGCTTACCTGTAGTTGACATTGATGAAATTGAAAAGATTGAACCTCCTAAAGAAACGTCTAACTATAAGTGGTGTCCACGTATTTTCTCACCAAGTACAGATGGTGACTTGTGCGGTATTGTTTTGTTGACCGAGCGCGGTTTTGAGATTGAAGACGTAGAGACAGGAGAAGTCCTTTACGCTCATAATTTTGAGGTTTACAAGCGTTTTGATTTGAGTCATGGTCTT